>JAEEGG010000417.1_pt1 | contig 147507 bp, 118 predicted proteins | sample 9134161 | NCBI WGS metagenome assembly JAEEGG01 (sample SAMN16246543, study PRJNA631951) | gut metagenome | biome: gut microbiome; feature: rumen; material: CR-attached | host: Bos | place: Iran: Karaj | collected 2018-10
AGACTTCGTCACAGGGTGGTCGAAGACTACGACCTTGATAGGCCGCAGGTGTAAAGGCAGCGATGTCAAAGCCGAGCGGTACTAATTACCCGAAGACTTTCCGTCGGTACAATTCTTTGTACCATTGTATTCTCTTGTATGTCTTGTCCCAGTAGTCAAAACCATTATTTTGGTGGCTATGGAGTGAGTGTTCACCTCTTCCCATTCCGAACAGAGAAGTTAAGCCTCACATCGCCGATGATACTGCACTTGTTTGTGGAAAAGTAGGTCGCCGCCAATCTTTATAAGAGCATCCCAATCGGGATGCTCTTTTTTTGTTGTTTTAGTAGTTCACATTTTCGCAATCATAGGGCACTATTGGGTAAAGACGCGTCGAAAATGTATAACTTTAAAACAACAATCACAATGAAAGCAAAGTTAGCAAAGTGCGGCCTCGTGGCCGTGATGACGATGGCAGTGAGCCTTGGTATGGCGAGCTGCGAGAAATCCAACAGCAAACCTGTCGTGGAGACGCAGACTGTCACTATGGCAAAGGACAATGCCGCCTATGAAGCCGCTGTCATGGATCAGCTGGCTGCCATGCAGCGCGGCGAGTGCAAGGAGATGACGCTGCATTTAGAACAAACGGATGACAGTTACATCCTCACCTCTGAACGCCATAACAAAAAGTAATATTGACGACATGACCGACCATGAGCTGACTCGGGCTATAGAGGCCAGCTACGATGCCCTGCTGCACCGCGCATGGACGCTCCTCCATAATGGCGAGGACGCACGTGATGCGGTGCAGCAGGCGGTCATGGAGGCGTGGGAACGTCGTGCGACAATGTGCGACGTGGAAAATCTGGGAGGTTACCTTTACGGTATGGTGACGCATGTCTGCATGCACCGTCTACGCGACAGCGGTCGCCATACTGTGGTGCATCAAGCTCTCGCTGACGTGATGCCGCTCCATATTAATCCAGACTCTTTGGAATTGGAGCATCTGCTACAGCCACTCACCGACCTGCAACGCAACGTGGTGCAGCTACACGACATCGAGGGATATTCGTGTTTTGAGGTGGCTATCAAGCTTGGACGCACTCCCGTGGCGGTGCGTAAGCAGCTGGCTTTAGCGCATAAAACAATGAGAGAATATGGAAAAGATTGACAATATGATTAGAGATTATTATGCCGGCACTATCTCTCAAGGTGAGATGGATGACCTTTGCAGGATGTTTCTCGACAACGAGGATGTCCGTTTATCACATCCCGCCGAAAGCCGCGTGCTAGTTCCGTTGGCATTGGCTCGTATGGCTCATCGCCGACAGAAAAAGAGGACTCAAACATGGAGTATAGCGGCAAGCATCGCCGTTATGCTGCTGCTGGGTGGTGGCATCTATTCTCGCGCCGCCAATACACCACACACGTATAGCAATGACCCGTCGTTAACTGCTGATGATATCGAACGATGGTATAATAAAACAATAGAGTCCGCCGTATGAAGCACGTTGTTCTTGTTTTGTTGTTTTTGGCAGGTTTCGCTGTTCATGCTCAGACCAATATTTATCAGCAGTATGCCAACCGTGACGATTTGGAGTGTGTGGCATGCCTCACAAACCGTCGTCTTGATGACGGCACACGCGTGGATATTACCCTCCTTCGCGCTCGCGACAGCGTGGGTATGCAAGCCTTGATGCGTGAGTTGAATATGCCGCAGGTTGTAGAACGTCGCACGGGCTCAGTGATTCTTACTCTTCGTAACAACACTGATCTTGCCGTATCAGCCCCGAGGCAGAGTAACGGTAAGGTGAATCTCCGCCGCAGTTGCCTTGTAGGACTCTCGATTTCCGAAAATACCATATTCATATATCATAATGTTCGTACCGAACGTCGCTATCGTTCAATCCTCGCCAATGTTCTTGCCCATGTACAAGGCGTAAAATGAATACAGGTAACCTAAATCAATCAATTATGGCTATATATGCAAACCAGGGGTGGAGGCATACGGCCTCCACCCCTGGTTATATGCTTTAACACCTGTGGGGCTGGTTATTTCTTTTTGCCTTTCTTGGTGGTTTTGGCGTTGTTGTCCTGGATGCCGAGTTTGGCCTTGATGGCTGCTGGGATGGCATCTTTGTGGACGACGATGTTGATGGTCTTGTAGCGGACGAAGGCTTTGCTGCAGAAGAAGTTGCCGCCGAAGTCGCCGTTGTACTGGCCCCATGAGTTCTTGACGATGTAGTATTCGTTGCCCATCTGGTCTTTGGCGGTGCCGTAGATGAGCATGCCGTGGTCGTCGGTGGTTTCCCAGTTGTCGTAGGCCTGCTGGCGTTCTTCCTGACTGACCCAGCGCTGGGGTGTGGGGTGTTTGGCGGCCTCGTCGGCGATGTCGGCGGCCTTCATGCCGGTCCAGTGTGCCTGGTCGCTACCCACACCGGCTTTGGGGGCCTCGGTGGCGGGCAGGACGGCGAAGCCCTTACGGCTGTAGCGGAAACCGGGCTCGCTGACGTCGGAACCCCAAGCGATGGTGTAGCCGTTCTCAATGGCATAGTCGAAGACTTCCATGAACTCGTCGATGGGGAGGTTGTAGCTCTGGCCCCAGCGCCAGTTGTCCTGGATTTCGATGACGAACTGCTCGTAGAAGGGGTGGTGGTTGAAGGAGGTGAGGCTCACGTAGTCGTCGGGGTTGAGGCCGAGGCTCTCGCCGAAGCTCTTGGGGGTGTACTGGACGCCTTTGTAGTTGAATTTCTCGGGGATGGGGCCGAGGTAGGTCTCGTGGACGGCGGCGATGGCTTTCAGCCAGAGGGGCTGGCCGTCGGGGCCTGACTGGAGTTTTTTCAGCTTGCCTTTGGCGATGGCCTCGACCATGACGTCGGTGAGGGCGCTGAGCTCGGTGTGGTTGGAGAGGGTGTCGCCGTACATCTTGCCGGCGGGCATCACCTCGTCGGGTACCATGCCGTAGTTGCGGAGGCAGTAGATGACGTCGTTGAAGGCGCCACCCTGGCTGAAGGAGACGTCGCCGTGGGTGCGGACGGCGGCAGCGGCGCGGTCGTTGTAGGTCTTCTCGACGACGTACATCTCGCTGAGGTCGTACTCGCCTTTGCCCATGCGGAGCAGCTCGGCCTCGAGGAATGCGAGACCGCTGTAGCTCCAGCAGGTACCGGCGTTGTTCTGGTTCTTGACGGAGGTGACGGGGATGATCTTGACGGTGTCAAACTTGTAGCCCTCGTCCTCTTTTTTCTCTTCCTGTGCGAACACAGCGCTGGCGCAGATGGCGATGGCGCCAAGGGTAAGGAATGCTTTCTTCATGTGTATGTTTTTATTTATTGTTTTTTGTGTTAGAAATTGCAAATTTACGCAAAAAAATCCGATTGCAGGGCGGTATTGTTCCATTTTTGTTGTGAGATGTGTGTGATTATGTTGTGCAACAGTGTGTTGTGTGTTGGTAAATATGCTGTTGGCGGTAGCCCTGTGGCTCGCTTCCCGACTCAAAGAGGTGGCTCGGCGGTCTGTTTTTGCCCCTGTCGCGGTGTTGCGTCGCTATCGTTCCGGTAAGGTGCCGGTACGGCAGTCCTTCAGTACTTCAACGATACTACTTCAGGAGTTCTTCAGTGGAATACTGAAATACTACTGAAGAACTATTGAAGAAATGCCGAAGGGACTCCGAAGGGGCTCCATAGGGACTCCGTGCCGTGAGGGTAGGGGAGCGAAAAAAAATTTGGCCATGTGGCGGATTGTTCGTATCTTTGCATTTTATTTACTCCACGTGCTATGAAGAGCGTATATAACATATTCAAACAGAGTGTCAAGGATATAACAAAATACTACATGCTGCTGGTCGAGGAGACGCGTAGCGAACGCCTTGTGGGCAGCACCAACGAGTGGGTGCTGGACAACTACTACATGATAAGCGAGCAGGAGAAGGTGCTGAAGAATGAACTGAGGGGTGTGGAGCGTGGCAAGTGGAAGGTGGAAGGCAAACGCGTTGAGATGCTGTGGGGCCTGCTTGAGGGATACCTGAAGAAGTGCCACCACCAGATAGACAAGGCGCTGATGTTCCGCTACCTGGCCCAGGTGCAGCAGCGGCAGAAGGACTACCTGGCCTATCCTGAGGTGACGGCGTTGCTGCCGCTGGTGAAGACGATACTCATCAGCGAGCTGGCCGACCTGTGTCGCACGCTTAGGGACACTAAGGCCTACCACTACAAGCCAACGGACAAGAGTCAGGCCGACATGGCTCACCTCGACGAGGCCGCGCGCCAGAACCTGCAGATGATGAACATCTTCAACTCGCTGAAGAAGATGACCAAGCTGCCCATGGCCGAGCTCATCGATGCCGTGAGCTTCTCGGAGCGCATGCTCAAGGGCGAGAAGGCCGGCATGTACGACCAGATGCAGGACAAGACGAAGGAGGACTACCGGGCCATGGTGGTGCGGTCGGTCAGGAAGCATGAGGGCCGGAAGGCCAAGGTGAGCGAGTACGAGTTCGTGAAGCAACTGGTGGCCAAGGCCGACGAGAAAGGTGAGCATGTGGGTTGGCAACTCTTCCCGCCCAAGGCGTGGAATGCCCGCGCCCACGGCTATATCTGGATAGTGACGCTCACGTCGTTTGCGTTGGCGCTGACTTTTGCCGTCGGCGGCACGTGGGGACACGGCCTTGGATGGCTGACGGCGGTGCTGACGGTGCTGCTGTGGGTGCCCATGAGCCAGGTGGTGATAGACCTCTTCAACTGGCTGCTGGGCAAGCTGCACAAGCCGCGCGGCACCTTCAAGCTCAAGTTCAAGGAGGGCCTCATCCCCGACGAGTACGCCACGATGGTCATCATGCCCACTATCCTAAAGAACCGGGCCAAGACCGAGGAGCTGCTGGAGCAGCTTGAGGTGTACTACCTGAGCAACATAAACCGCGGCGAGGGACGCGACAGCTTCAACAATGCCAGCGGGCAGAACCTGTACTACACGCTGATAGGCGACGCCGCCGCTTACAAGGAGGCCGATGCGCCGTGGGACGACGAGGTGGTGGAGGCCGGTTTGGCCAAGGTGCGTGAGCTCAACGAGAAATACGGCGCTCCGATATTCAACTTCGTCTACCGCCGCCGTGCGTGGAGCGAGGGTGAGCGCACATGGCTCGGTCACGAGCGCAAGCGCGGCGCCATACTGCACTTCAACGACCTGTTGCTCGGCCAGACGAGCGATGAGGAGCGGGCCAAGAGGTTCCGCTGCGAGACTGTCAGCGCCTGGCGCGAAGGCACGGTACCCAACATACAGTTCATCATAACCCTCGACACGGACACCGAGCTGGTGCTCTATTCGGCGCAGAAGCTCATCGGTGCCATGGCGCATCCGCTGAACCGTGCGCGCCTGAGTGCCGACGGACGCCGTGTGGACGGTGGCTACGGCATCATGCAGCCGAGGGTGAACGTCGATGTAGAGGTGACCAACAAGAGCCGCTACGCGCAGCTGTTTGCCGGCTTGGGCGGCCTCGACGTGTACACCACCGCCTCGTTCGAGCTTTACCAGGACATCTTCAACGAGGGCTCCTTCTGCGGCAAGGGCATCTACGACCTGCGTGTGTTCCAGCTGGTGCTCAAAGGAGCTTTCCCGCAGAACCTCATCCTGAGCCACGACCTGCTCGAGGGGTGCCACATACGCTGCGGCCTCATCAACGACGTGGAACTCTTTGACGACAATCCCAGCAACTACATAGACGATGCCAAGCGCCACCACCGCTGGACGCGTGGCGACTGGCAGATCATCTCGTGGCTGACGCCGCATGTGAGAAACGAAAGAGGTGAGAGGGTGAAGAACCAGGTGAACACCATAGGCCGCTGGAAGATATTCGACAACCTGCGCCGCTCGGTGCTGAGTCTGGCGCTGATGGTGATGCTCATCGTCGGCTTCAGCGGGCTCACCAACATACACCCCGCGTGGTTTCTGCTGGTGGCACTGGTGGCTGTGGCCAGCCCCATAGTGTTCTTCATCGTAGGCCAGCTGACCAAGCTGCCGCGTTTCGGCAAGCGTTACCGCTACTACATGACGCTGATGCGAGGCATGAGGGTGATGGTCTACCGCTCGCTGGTGCAGTTTGCCTTGCTGCCAAAGGAGGCGTGGATGTACACCGACGCCGCTGTGCGGGCCTGCTGGCGCATGTGGGTGAGCCACCACGACCTACTGGCGTGGATCACCAGCGATGAGGCCGCCAAGAGCACCAAGGGCACGCTGGACGACTACTTCAAGAAATTTTGGTTCAACTATGTGGCCTCGGCCATCCTTGTGGCTCTCGTCGTCTTCTTCAGCCTGGGCACCACAGCATTGGTGGCGGCGTTGTTCTGCGCCGTTACCTGGTGCGGAGCGCCGCTGCTGATGTACCGTCTCGGCCGCAAGTTCCCGCAGGACAAGAAGCACCTCACCGAGAAGGAGACCGAGGAGGTGCGGCAGCTGGCCAAGGACACGTGGCACTTCTTCGACAGCCTCATCACCGAGGAGAACAACTGGCTGATACCGGACAACTACCAGCTCAACCGCGAGCAGAAGACTGACTACAAGACCTCGCCGACCAACATAGGCTATTCGCTCACCGCCGTCGTCAGCGCCGCCGAGCTTGGCTTCATCAGCCACAAGGAGGCTGTGACGCGGCTGGAGCATATCGTTGACACCGTGATGCGACTTGAGAAGTGGAACGGACACCTGTACAACTGGTACGGTGTGAGCACGTTGAAGGCCTTGCCGAACTTCTTCATCAGCACCTGCGACTCGGGCAACTTCGTGGCCTGTCTCTATGCCGTCAAGGGCTATCTCTGCAACCTGAACGACGAGACCGTCGTCAACGGGCTCGAGGCCAAGGTGCAGCGCCTCATCGACCAGACCGACTTCCGCAAGCTGTACAACCCCGAGCTCGACGTCTTCAGCATAGGCTACGACACCACCAACTACACGCTGCTGCCTTACCACTACAACAACTTCGCCAGCGAGGCGCGCCTGACGTCGTTCCTCACCATAGCCCAGGGTGACGCGCCCTACAAGCATTGGTTCTGTCTGGACAAGACGCTGGTGCAGTACAAGGGCTACAAGGGTGTGGCGTCGTGGTACGGCACCATGTTCGAGTATTTCATGCCTCTCATCTTCCTGCCCACCTTCAAGCACACGCTCATGGACGAGACCTACAGCTTCGCCATCCGCGCCCAGCGTGCCTTCATGCGCAACGCCGGCGAGGAGAGTATGCCGTGGGGCATCAGCGAGACGGCCTACAACGAGCTCGACGATGCGCAGAACTACAAATACCACGCCTTCGGTGTGCCGTACCTCAAGTTCCAGAACACTACGCCCGACCGCATAGTACTGTCTCCCTACAGCTCGCTGATGGCCATCGGCGTCGACGACCGCGCGGTGTACGACAACATGCAGCGCTTCAAGAGCCTGGGTATGTATGACGAGTACGGCTTCTACGAGAGCTACGACGACGAGGACCACGTGCCCGTCAAGGCCCACTACGCCCACCATCAGGGCATGATACTTGCGTCGCTGGCCAATTACCTCGGCGACCACTGCCTGCAGCGCTTTTTCATGCAGGAACCCGCCATGCGCAGCATGGACACCCTGCTCAAGGAGAAGGCACAGGTGAAGCCTTATATAGACCTCAAGGTGACGCAGTACAAGCGCTACCAGTACAGCAAGGTGCAGACCGAGAGCGACGCGCGTGACTTCGACGGCATAGCCAATGTGCCTGAACTGGGCATCATAAGCAACGGCCAGTACACGGTGCTGATGAACGACCGCGGCAGCGGCTTCTCGCGCTACAAGAACATAATGCTCAACCGCTACCGCAAAATCTCAGCCGATCACTACGGCACCTACCTCTACATACGCAACCTGCGCGACGACCACCTCTGGTGCAACACCTATGCACCCCTCGACGTGATGCCTGAAAGCTACCATGTGAGCTTCGCCAGCGACAAGATCAGCTACCTGCGCGTCGACAACGGCATAGAGACCAAGACGGAGGTCACGGTGCTCAAAGACCGTAGCGCCGAGCTGCGACGCATCACCTTCACCAACAACAGCGGGCAGGATGTGGACCTTGAGATAACAACCTATGGCGAGGTGTTGCTGGCACCCGCCGACGAGGATCAGAACCACCGAGTCTTTGCGGGCATGAAGGTGCTGTCGGAGTATGACGCCGAACATGAGGCGTTGCTCTTCAACCGCTCTGGAGCCAACGGCAGCCGTAGCTACATGCTGCACAGCCTGTGGGTAGACGAAGGCGACAGCCTCGTTGAGTATGAGACTTCGCGTCTCAAGTTCCTCGGTCGCGGCAACAGCCTGCGTCACGCCGACATCATAGAGAGCCGCCGCACGCTTACGGGCACCGTGGGTACCACCCTCGACCCGGTGATGAGTATGCGCCGCCGCATGCACATAGTATCGGGCAAAAGCGCAGAAGCCTATATCCTCACCGGTTACGCCAAAGCCCGCGAGCACCTGCTGCAGCTCACCGAGCAATACCATAGCTCCGCCGACATAGAGCATGCCTTCAAGACAGCCTCGGTGTTCAACAACATGCGCAACAGCCTCTCCCTCCTCAAGGGCAGCCAGATGCGCCTCTACAGCAGCATGGCCAAGTATATGGCGCAGACAGCCACCCTCGGCAACGACCGCAATGCCCTTCTGGCGCAGAATACCCTCTCGCAGAGCGGCCTTTGGCGTTTCGGCATCAGCGGCGACATGGCCATACTCCTCATGGAAATTGGCAGCATGGAACACAGCGGGCATGCCAAAGAGATGCTTCGTGCCTTCGAGTACTACAAGGTGCATGGCATGCGGCTCGACCTTGTCTTCATCAACGACGCTCCGGAGCGCGAGCGTGAAGGCTTGACGCACTTCATCAACGGCATGGCCAACACCGAGCACCTCTGGGCCGAGCACAGCGCCGCCGGGCGTGTCTACGTGCTCAACGGCAGCGATGTCACCGACGCCGAGCGTATATTGCTCCGCATGGTAGCGCGCCTCACCTTCACCACCACCGACGGCATCACCATAGCGCAGCAGCTGCGACGCCTCGAGGTGGCCAACCAGCACTACCAGGACAAGATAGAATACCCCGTGCTCAAGCCGCGCAAGGAGTTCCGCGTGTGGAGCGACCTGCGCTACTACAACCAGTATGGCGGTTTCGACAACGACGGCCGCGACTACGTGGTCACCAACACCAACACCCCCATGCCGTGGGTCAACGTCATCGCCAACGAGCATCATTTCGGCTGCGTCGTCAGCTCCACGATGGCGGGCTTCACCTTCGCCCACAACGCGCAGCAGTTCAAGCTCACCGGCTGGAGCAACGACATCGTGCGCGACAATGCCAGCGAGATGCTGCTCATCAACCGCAAGCAGTTCGTTCCCGCCACAGCGCGCCACAGCCAGGGCTGGTCGGCCTTCGACGCCGACTACGACACCCTCAGCGTCGCCGTGCGTGTCTTCGTGGCCTGCGACAAGTCGGAGAAATACTACCAGATACGCGTCGTCAACAAGGACGCCGAGCCGCAGGAGGTGCAGCTCGACATGGTCTACAAGCTCGTCCTCGGCATAAGCGAGGAGCAGACGGCCCGCTACCTCCATTCGGAGTGGGACGAGGCCACGAACAGCCTCTGTGTGCGTAACGTCTACCACCCCATCTACCACGACCAGGTCGTCCGCCTGACGGCCACCGAGCCGCTGACCGACGTCAGCCTCAACTACCCCAACCGCAAGCGTCTCGGCCTCACCCTCAACGTCCCCGCCCAGGGCCAGAAGGTGCTGGCCTTCGTCATCTCGGCCGATAGCATGAACGACGCCGCTGCCAACGTGGCGGTGCCGTCGCTGGAGTCTATCAACCAGGAGTTCGACCGTGTCGTCGCCTACTGGGACGGCCGTCTCTCGGCCATACAGGTGGAGACCCCCGACCCGGCCTTCAACTACATGCTCAACCGCTGGTACCTATATCAGGTCTACACCTCGCGTCTCTTCGCGCGTGCCGGCTTCTACCAGGTGGGCGGTGCCACCGGTTTCCGCGACCAGCTGCAGGACGTCATGTCGGTCCTCTATAGCGACCCGGCATACGCACGCCGCCAGATTCTCGACCATGCGGCCCATCAGTTCGCCGAAGGTGATGTGCTCCATTGGTGGCACGAGAGCCTCCATCTCGGCGCCCGCACCACCTTCAGCGACGACTACCTCTGGCTCGTCTTCGTGACCTACCAGTACGTGCATGTCACCGGCGACACCTCCATCCTCGTCGAGCAGGTGCCCTTCTGCATATCCGACCAGTTGCTTGCCGGCGAGAACGAGCGCTGCCTCAACTACTGCTCCAGCCACGAGACGGCGTCGCTCTACGAACACCTGCGCCGCTCCGTCAACCGCGCTATGTCGCGTCGCGGTGTCCACGGCCTTCCGCTGATGGGCTGCGGCGACTGGAACGACGGCATGTCGGCCGTAGGCATCGAGGGCAAGGGCGAGAGCGTCTGGGTGGCCTTCTTCCTTGCCGACTTGCTGCCCAAGATGGAGCAGCTGACGCAGATGATGCCCGACGCCGACCTCGCCTACTGCGAGGAGCTCTCGGCCTACCGCCGCCAGCTCGTCGACGCCGTACAGCACTCCGCCTGGGACGGCGCCTGGTTCCTCCGCGCATACTACGACAACGGCGACCCCATGGGCTCGCGCAACAACACCGAGTGCCAGATAGACCTCATCTCGCAGGCCTGGTCGATACTCACCGACGTGGCTACACCCGAGCAGAAAGCCTCCGTCTTCCGCGAGACCGACAACCGCCTCGTCAACCGCGAGCACGAAATCATCCAGCTCCTCACGCCGGCCTTCAAGGACTCGCAGCCTTCGCCCGGCTACATCATGAACTACCCCGTCGGCGTGCGCGAGAACGGCGGCCAGTACACGCACGGCGCCATGTGGTACATCATGGCCCAGCTCAAGGAAGGTCGCCTTGACATTGCCTACTACCTCTACTCGCTCATCAACCCCATCCACCGCACTCAGACACTCGCCGACGTGCTCAAGTACAAGGTGGAACCCTACTGCATGGCCGCCGACATATACAGCAACCCGCAGCACCCCGGCCGCGGCGGCTGGACGTGGTACACAGGCTCTGCTTCGTGGGCCTACAAGACCGGCGTCGAGAACATCCTCGGCATCAGCAAGCAGGGCGACACCGTCGTCGTCGACCCGCATGTGCCCTCCGAGTGGCCCTCCTTCACCGTCCGCTACCGCTACGGCAACTCGCTCTATGTCATACACTACGAGCGCAATGCCGCCCACAACGCGCCGCTCGCCACCTTCAGCTTGGTCGACGACGGACAGACACACGAAATCAACATCTGATGTACGACGTCAAGATTACCGCTATACGTTGTGCCGACTATCGCGACTTGCAGGCACTCTACGAAAACCCCATAGAGCACACCTGCAGCGTCCGCGAAGGGCAGCAATGGGTGAGCCACGCGGGGGAGCGCCCCGACGGCTTCTGCGACAGCGCCTGGGAGTCGATGCGGTGGTTCGTCGCCGAGCTCGCTGCCGGGCGCGGCAACTTCTACGATGGCTGGATGCGCAACCCCTACAGCGCCCTCATCAGCTGCAACGACGGCTTCCGCCCGGTCAGTTTCCTGCTCGAACGCGTAGAGGAAAAAGCCCTCGTTTAGACGTTTAAATAAAGAAGAGGCAGACGCCGGCAACGCTGATGACGGCGCCGACGACCTCGCGGACGGTGACCTTCTGGTGGAAGAGCAGCGCCGCAGGGGCGATGATGAGCACCGGCGTCAGCGCGAAGAGCGTCTGGGCGATGCCCGTCGAGGTGTACTGGGTGGCAAGCAGCGACGCGCTCACGCCTATGAACGGGCCGAAGACGGTGGCTCCCAGCACGCACCACATGGCCTTGCGGTCGTGTACGGCGTGGCTCAGCTTTTCCTTCCAGTCCTTGTTGAAGAGCGCCAGAAGCGCGAAGAAGCCTATGAGGCCCATGGTGGCGCGAATCATGGTGGCCGCAAAGGGTACGCTCAGGTAGAGCGGCAGGGGCAACAGGGCTTCAGCCGGAGCCACCTCCTGGCTCACGCCGGAGGCAGCGATGGCGGCGTCGTAGTGCTCAAGGCCTATCTTGCTCAGCACCAAGCCGAACCCTTGGCAGATGCCCGCCATCGCGGCGAAGAAGATGCCCTTGCGCGGCAGGTTGAGCTTGACGCTGTTGTCCTTCTTCGAGAGTATCGACATAGCGATGCCGCCGAGGGTCACCACCATGCCGATGATGGCCAGCGGCCGCATCTGCTCGCCCAGCAGCAGACGTCCCGTGATGGCCGCCGTCGGTGCGGAGAGGGTCATAAAAAGCTGCCCGAAGCGCGAGCCGATGTATATGTAGCCCTGCATCAGGCAGTAGTCGCCGATGACATAGCCCACCACACCGCTCAGCAGCAGCCACAGCCACGTGGTGCCGTCGGCATAGCGGGGGTAGGGGGCTCCCATCGTCAGCCATAGGGTGAGCACCAGCAGCGTCAGCGACATCGTCATGCGCACGGTGTTCAGCGGCAGCGAGCCCATGCGTTTCGACGCCACTTCGGCAAACAAAGCTGTGGCGGTCCATGAGACCGCCACAAACAATGCTATTATCTCTCCGATGTACAAAGGAATTCTTTCTGTAAGCTAGCGGCTACTTGTCGGTAACCGATAACCAATAACCATTATTTCAGCGCCATGCCGCTGTTCCAGGCTTTGCCAACGCTGTCGGCGATGGTGTAGTAGTTGAACGACGAGCCGTCCCACACCAGCGGGTTGAGCTTCTTTATGTCGATCTTGCCGTCGGTGAGGATGGCGGGGTCGGCGACGGCGTTGACGATTTCGCCCACAACGAAGGCGCCGCCGTTCGGGCGCTCAATCATCTCTACCACCTTGCACTCCATGGCCAGCGGGTATTCGTTGATGATGGGGGCGTTGACGTTCTCGCTCTTGGTGCAGTGGAAGCCCACATGGGCCACCTTGTCCTTCACGTCGCGGCCGCTGGCGATGCCGAAGTAGTCGCTCTCCGCCACCGTGCGGGCGTCGGCATAGCTGAGGGTGAAGGCCTTGTTGAGGCGCAGGTTGTCGGTGGTCTTGTGACTGCTCAGCTGGAAGCAGACCTGGTTGCCTTCGTACTGGCCACCCCAGGCGGCCATCATCACGTCGGGGTTGCCCTCGGCGTCGTAGGTGGCTATCATCAGCGCCGGCTGCGGCGTGACATACAGCTTGGCGCCCATATTGACGCGCTCGTTGACGTTCTTCAGTTCCATAGTGGTATTGTTGTTAGTTTGTTCTTCGTTGACGGTTTCCTGTTTCGTGCTGCAGGCGCCGAAAAGCAGCGCCGCCGCTGTCAGGGTGAGGATGGTGTGTTTCATTTATATTACTGTTTATTGTTTGCTCCAGGATTCCCAGTCGGTCTCGGCGAGGTACTTGTCTATCTGTTTGCCCAATTGTGGCAAATCGTTGCGAAGTACGTCGTGGACGACGTCGTTGTCTATCTGGAAATACTCGTGAACGATGTAGTTGCGCATGCCACTAATCATCTTCCATGGAGTCTCTGGATGTGCATCGCGGAAGTCGGCGCTGAGCATATTGGCCGCTTCGCCGATAATCTCGATGTTCTTCACCACGGCATAATAGCGCATGTCGTCTGCCGCCAACTGCTCCATCGTCACATCGGCGGTGTAGCGTGCGATGCGTTCAAGGCATTCCTGGATGTGCTCCAGACGTTCGCGGTCTCTGTTACGCTCTCTCATAAATCAGTATTTTGTCACGGTTGGCACTCTCAACGGCAAAGGGCTTCAGCGTACCCTCGGACACGAGGTCCACCTCTCGACCTAACAGCTCTTTTAGGTCGGCGTACATGCCGAAGAACTTTAGCCCGATGGGTTGGCTTTTGTCGAGGACCACCAAGATGTCCACGTCGCTGTCCTCGCGCTGTTCGCCGCGGGCGTAGGAGCCGAAGAGCCATGCTTTCAGCACCGGCTGGGTGGCGAAGTACTCGGCGAGGGTCTGCTGTATCTGCTGGGTGCTCATGTTGTTATTGTTTGACATTATAACGTGGTGGAGCGAAAAAAATTGTGTGAATGGCCAAATAATTAGCGCGTTCACACAATTTCGCAATATTACTCTCGCATTAACGCATTCACACGTTAACGCATTCTCATATCATCTCGACGCTTCGCTTGAGGAACTTGCTGAGGGCTTCGCCTTTGAGCAGGCCGTTGGCGAGGAGGGCCAGGTCGGTGAGCTGGTGGACGAGGTCTTTCTGCTTCTCGGCATCGGTCTCGTTCAGCACGCGGCCGATGAGCGGGTGGTTGATGTTGACCACGAGGTTGTAGCTCTCGGGCAGCTCGCCGTAGAAGCCCATGCCGCCACCGGAGGTCTGCGCCATCTCGCGGTAACGGCGCATGAATTCACTCTGCGTCACCTGCATGGGGGCGTCGCTCTCCTCGAGGCTCTCGAGCTGGACGGTGAACTTCTGCTTGTCTATCTCGCCCTCGATGATGGGCTGCAGCTTCTCTTTCTCCTCCTTCGTGAGCTTCTCGGGAATGCTGTCGTCGTGGGGGATGAGCTTCTCCACCGTGTCGCTATCGACGCGGACGAAGCGGGTCTTCTCGATCTTCTGCTCCAAGAGGTTGATGAAGTGGCTCTCCAGCGGGCTGTCCATGAGCAGCACGTCGTAGCCTTTGGCTTTGGCCTTCTCGATGTAGGCGTGCTCCTCCTCGGCGTTGCTGGCGTAGAGGTAGCAGACGGTCTTGTCCTTGTCCGTCTGCAGGGCTTTGATTTTCTCGCGGTAGCTGTCGAGGGTGTAGTAGCTGCCGTCCACGCCCTTGAGCAGGTAGAACTTCATGGCGCGCTCGCAGAATTTCTCGTCGGTCAGCATGCCGTACTGAACGAAGATCTTGATGTCGTCCCATTTCTCCTCGAGCTGAGTGTGGCCTTCGCTTGCGTCAGCATTATCGCCCTCCGCGGGCACGCGGGCTTTGCTCATTTCTTCGAGCTTGTCGGCGACCTTCTTGCTGATGTGCTGCGAGATCTTCTTCACGTTGCCGTCGCTCTGCAGGTAGCTGCGGCTGACGTTCAGCGGGATGTCCGGCGAGTCGAGCACGCCGTGCAGCAGCATCAGGTAGTCGGGCACCACGCCCTCGACCTGGTCGGTGACGAAGACCTGGTTGCAGTAGAGCTGTATCTTGTTGCGGTTAGGGTCGATGGTCTTGCGCACCTTCGGGAAGTAGAGGATGCCGGTGAGGTTGAAGGGGTAGTCGACGTTGAGGTGAATCTGGAACAGCGGCTCCTCGAAGTTCATGGGGAACAGCTCGTGGTAGAATTTCTTGTAGTCCTCGTCGGTGAGGCTGCTGGGCGATTTCTTCCAGGCCGGGTCGGGGTCGTTGATGATGCGGGGCTGTTTCTTCTCCACGCGCTTGGGCTTGCCGTCCTTGTCGCAGTCGGTCTCGCTGTCCACCCACACAGTCTCCTCGCCGAAGCGGATGGCCACGGGCATGAAGCGGCAGTATTTTTTCAATAGCTGCAAAATTGTTCCTTCTTCAAGAAACTCTTTACAATCGTCGGCGATGTGCAGCACGATGTCTGTGCCGCGGTCGGTGTGCTTCTTGTCCTCCTCCATCGTGAACTCGGGATTGCCCTCGCAGCTCCAGTGCTGGGCCGGTGCGTCCTTCCAGCTCTTGGTGAATATCTCCACCTTGTCGCTGACCATGAAGGCGCTGTAGAAGCCGAGGCCGAAATGGCCGATGAGGGGCTCGTGGCTGTCCTTGTACTTCTCCATGAAGTCGGTGACGCCGCTGAAGGCTATCTGGTTGATGTACTTCTCCACCTCGTCGGCGGTCATGCCGATGCCGCGGTCGCTGACGGTGAGGGTCTTCTTCTTGCTGTCGATCTTCACGTCGATGGTGAGGTCGCCCAACTCGCCCTTGAAGTCGCCGCGGGTCGAGAGGGTTTTAAGCTTCTGCGTGGCGTCGACAGCGTTGGAGATGAGCTCGCGCAGGAAAATCTCATGGTCCGAATAGAGGAACTTCTTGATGACCGGAAAGATGTTCTCGGTCTGTACGTTAAGTTTGCCTTGCATAATATCTATATTTTTGTTTCAATCAAAACGAAAAGAACTAAAAGAATTCTGATTGTTCTGATAGTTCTGATAGAGATAAGACAACATCCGTGCCAAATGGCAGGCGGCTGACAAATTGTCAGTCGGGGAGGAACCCACTCGTCACCTCTCCGAGTTAAGCAACTCCCCAAACTATTATTATATCTTTGATATAATAATAAGTGTTTCTTTGCCAACGCTCTATGTCGTTGTGGAAATTCTATGGTAACTCTAAGGTAATTCTATAGTAATTCTATGGCAACTATAGGGTAGGTAGGGGGTAACTCCGCAGTAAGTAGGGGGTAACAAGGCTCCAACAAGCCTCTAAAATGTTTAGTGGTATCGGATGTGCTATAGGTGGAAACCGCCAAGGTAGACGCTGGGACTTGCTTGGTTTGGACGGACGGTATCTTTGCCACCACCGGCGCGGTGGTAGCGGGTGGCTTGGAACCAGACGTATACATGCATGACGTCGTCTTCGCCGGAGGTGTCTGTCGGCAGCATGAAATCACATTCGCCGCACTCTTTACGCAAAGGCCCTTCGTAAAGGTGCATGGTGGGTATCGCTGGCCGATATACCGCCACCATCAGTTGGTCGTCGTCCACCGCATTGCGCTCTTTCAGTCCTGGGTTGGTGCATGAAATGTGCAGCTTCCCGTTGTCGACCGACGCTTTTATTCTTCCGTCGATATAGCGAGGACCGTATGCCACCAGTAGCCGCTCGGGGCAGAGTGTCCATTCGCATTTGTCCTCGTTCCAGATGATGGATCCGTTGTCCCAGTTTGTCTTCACGAACGCGTTGCGTGGCGACTGCATGCTGCCCGGCTTCGGCACCAACGCAAAGCCGAGATTGACGGCATCCGCCAACACCGCCGCGAGGCGGTTGACGAAAGCAATCTTGGCTCGGTGCTGCTGTTGCTTGGGCGTCTGCGGATTTGTAGGCTTGTACAGCTTTTTTTAGATCTGCTTCCCGTTGAGCACCACCGCTATGCGGTCTCCAATCTTCCCGTGCTCCAATCCTAATATACTGCCATCTGCGCGTGACATAATTGTTTTTTTTGAAATTCTAACGTGAGATTTTAGAAAAAATTGTGCCTGCAATGACATACTGTCTTGTACAAAAAAGTTTTTAAATTAATACAATAATATGAGGTTATCCGCGTTTTACAATGTAAAAAATGGCAAAACCGACGTGTATAGATCTGTTTGCGGGCTGTGGGGGTCTCTCTCTTGGCTTGTACCTTGCTGGTTGGCAGGGACTTTTTGCCATTGAAAAGAATGCGTTCCCTTTCGAGACGCTGAAACACAACCTTATCGACAACAAAAAACACTTTGACTGGCCCGACTGGCTTCCTCAAACCAATCACGATATAAACGAGGTGCTTGAGAAATATCAGGACCAGTTGAAAGCCTTGCGGGGCAAAGTCGATTTGGTGGCAGGCGGCCCTCCTTGTCAGGGATTTTCTATGGCGGGGAAGCGTGTCGAAGACGATGTGCGCAACCAACTCGTCTTCTCTTACATAAAGTTTATCGATTTGGTGCGTCCCCGCATGCTTCTCTTCGAGAATGTCAAGGGATTCACCTATGCATTCGACAAAAAGAAAGATGGCGAAGCAGAGCCGTATTCGCATAAGGTGATTCGAGGTTTGCGGAAGTTGGGGTATAAAGTAAAACCCCATGTCTTTGACTTCTCCAACTATGGTGTTCCCCAACGTCGCAAACGTTTCATTTTAGTGGGCGTCCAAAATGGATTGGGCAACCCCGACAACTTCGAGCAACAGTTGTTGAATCATCGTGACGCATTCTTGAAAAGCAAAGGGTTGAAGCCTACAGCAACTCTGCAGGAGGCCATATCCGATTTGCTTCGCAGCAATGGGGAACTTCCCACGCCAGATCGGAAAGGCTTCAATTCAGGAGTATATGGCAAAGGAAGAATAAGCAATTACGCAAAGGTGATGCGCGGGGATTATCCGAAGACGCATACCATTCCTGACAGTCATAGCTTTGCCCATCATTCACCTGACAAGACGGCCTTGTTCCAACGCCTTCTGTCCGAATACCAACCCAGAGGCAAACGTATTGATGGCAAAGCCCGTGAGGCCTGGGGCATCAAGCAGCGTGGGATAACGGTGTTAGATACTAATGCTGTTTCGCCAACCATCACGGGACAACCGGATGACTATCTGCATTATTCCGAGCCTCGCATTATGACCGTTCGTGAATGTGCACGCATCCAGTCGTTCCCTGATTGGTATGAGATAAGAGCAAAATACACCACAGGAGGAGATATGCGCAAACTTGAAGTGCCACGCTACTCTCAAGTTGGTAATGCTATACCCCCGTTGTTTGCAGAACAGGCTGGAATCGTTTTAAAGGAGATGTTGCAGAATGAAAGATAACCTAAAATTCCGTGTCAGTGCAGAACTGAAAAACATTCTGGGTCGGGATTTAATAACAAGTCCTGACATCGCCATATTGGAGTTGGTCAAGAATTCGTATGATGCTCATGCATCCAAGGTTGAGATTACTTTCGATGACGACTATCTGTCCATTGCTGATAACGGGAAGGGCATGTCCCAAGACGACCTAAACGACAAATGGCTTTTTGTCGCCTATTCCGCCAAAAGTGATGGAACGGAAGACCAGTCTTATCGCAGCAGGTTCAAGCGGCATTATGCTGGCGCCAAAGGCATCGGTCGTATGTCATGCGACCGTTTGGCACGATATTTAACACTCACGACACACAGTTTATCTGCAAATAAAACAGAAATACTTGATGTTGACTGGCAGAAATTCGAGAAAAATAAGAAAGAGGAATTTGATACCATTAATATTCCACACGAAGCAGTTGATAAAACTCCTCTCTTTCCGCAGGGAAACTCTTCTGGAACAATTTTAGAATTTCGGGGGCTCCATGACAGATGGTTTCGTGAAGACATCAAACGTCTTAAAAAATCCTTGGAGAAAATGATTAATCCCTTTTCGGGAACAGATGACAACTTCCAGATAGAAATAATTGCACCAAAAATGAAGGAGGGGGACTCTCATGCAGAATCTCCTCACGATGTGGTGAATGGTATAGTCGAAAACTCTATTGCTGATGTACTAAAACTAAAAACCACACAAATTGTTAGCCATATACAAAACGGCGTCATCCACACCACTTTGACGGATAGGGGAATTCTCATGTACGAGATAGAGGAACCCAATGAAAGATTTAAATTAATCGAGTCTGCCTCAGTTAGCCTATTCTTTTTGAACCGAGCTGCGAAATATAATTTTACGGCTAAAATGGGAGTAGAACCTGTCAATTATGGAAATGTATTTCTGTTCAGAAATGGTTTTAGAATACTACCTTTTGGAGAATTTGACGATGACAGTTGGGGCTTGAACAAACGCCAGCAACAAGGATACAACCGATTCCTTGGCACCCGTGATTTATTTGGCCGTGTCGACGTTGAAACGGATAATCCGGAGTTAATTAAGGAGGTTTCGAGTCGTGATGGTGGCTTAATTAAGACATGGGCATCACAACAACTGATGAACTATTTTACGCTTATTCACAGGCGACTGGAACGTTACGTAGTTGGTGTTTTGTGGGGTGAAGGATTTGTTAGAAAAGACTATTTCATCAACCAAAAATCTGCGCTTCAAGCGAGAGAACAATTGCAAGAAATAGACAAGGATTCTGATTCGGCCAAACATCTATATTCTAACATTGGCAGTAAAGTTGATTTCCTGCAACTTATAAAATCCTTGGTCAACGACAAATCAATAAATGTACTTCAGTACAATGAGGACTTAGCCAATATTGTTGCCAACCCAACAGACACTGAAGTTATTCAAGCACAGATAATTGACGACGTCCGAAATTTGGCAGAAAAAACTAGCGACCCTTACTTGCGAGACAAGATTGCAGAATTTGAAAAACACATGGACGAACTGCGTCGCCAGAAGGAAGAGGCAGAACGCATAGCAGAAGAGGAACGTAAAGCAAAGGCCGAGGCAGAACACAAGGCTGAGGCAGAACGCAAAGCGAAGGAGCGGGCAGAAAAAGAAAGAGACGTTCAGATTCAAAAGAACAAGTATCTGTCTGCTACAAGGAATACAACGAAAGAGGTTCAGGATTTAATACATGTCATATTGATTTCCTCTACAAACTCTATAAGTTTGATGGACACCGCCAAATGCCAACTTGCCAACAAGGATTTGGTAGGGTTGAGAACTTCTTTGGACAAGTTTGACTATCATATCTCCAAAATCAATAAACTCTCTAAACTGATAACGAAGGCCGACCTGTCTCTTTTGTCAGAATCGAAATTGGTCGATATCCAGAATTATGTAAAAGAATATCTTACAAACTTTTCTGGTTCATTCGAAGTACAATGCCATTCGACCATCGCTGAATCCCTAGAGAAGAAGATTTCTGTTTTGGATTTATCCATTATCTTGGATAATCTAGTAAGTAACTCACAGAAAGCTGGTGCAAACGAACTGAGATTGGATTTTTCAAGAGAAGGGCGCACTTACATTGTTGACTTCACTGACAATGGAGATGGCGTGGATTTAAATCAGTTTACGCCACAAAGCATCTTTGAGGAAGGCGTCACCAATCGCCGAGGTGGTTCCGGCATAGGATTAAGTACCATTAAAGACAGAATGAAAAAAGAACTGAATGGAGACATTACATTTATTGGGAATGGTCTGCATTTCGCAACGGGTGCAACCTTCCGTTTAACATTTGAATAAGGATCATGAAAGAACATAGATGTATTTTGCTAATTGATGACAAAGATCAGGAGGATGTTTCGAACAGTATTAAAACACAGTTACGAAACGATTTCGATTTAGAGTTTCTTTTGATTCGAACTGCTGCTCCAGAACTAAAGAAAGACAGTTCTGAAGATTTGGATTTAACCAAACTAAAGAATGCAATTAAAGAAAAAATAAGCAGAAAACACATTGACATCGCCTTGACAGACTTTGATTTGGAAAGCGATTGTGTAAATGGTCTGGAGATAGTCCGTATGGTTCACGAGATTCGACCTAATGTTAATTTCCTTATTTATTCTGGCAATTGGAACAAAGTAATTAGAACTGTCATTGGAAAAGATTATCAGCAAGCCTCCATTGAGGAACTTGTCGCTGGTATTAATAATCTAATTCACGATAATATTATCAATTGCATTGGAAGAACCGATTACAAAACCGATCTAATCAAGTACCTGCAAAAAAATAAAGGAGAGTCTATTGAGCATCGTTTATCTGTACTGCTCCGGGCAAATGGGGATATACGTTTTGAATCATGCTTCCCCGAATTCAAGGGCATGACCTTTAATGAGATTGCCGACATGATAGATGACCATTCTGACGCTCGTTCCGATGAATGGATAGAGGCGGTGTTAGCCCAGACTATTGCATATCTTGTAAAGGTGAACCAATGAATAAGGCGGTTTGCATATATCCAGAAGATTTCACAACGGTTTTTCTTCGTCCGTTGTGCGACCATATTTGTGCAACATTCGATGCCGTTGAAGTTGGTTACGACACATCTGGAGACGACGACCCTCTTGAGGTTATTTATAATGAGATAAAAGAAGCCCAGACCATTTTCTTTCTTGGTCACGGTATGAGCACTTGCTTATATGCAAGTATCGTAGACAACGTAAAGTTAATTGACGAAAACAACATTTCTTTACTTGCCGGAAAACGCCTATTCTTGCTTGCATGCGACTCGAATCAGTTTGTTGACACGTATAAACTAGCAAATTCAATTGGCTTTGGTTTTCTTCCCACCAGCCTGGATGATGCAAGGTCGCCACGAATCTTTCATAACATACCCAAAGATAATCTTAAAAGTGAAGATGTTGCTGTCTATAAAATCAGTCTGGTCAACACCCTCATAAACACTCTTTCCAAGGAAACGTTATCAGATTTCTATTTACTAAAAAAACGCTTGTTATTCAATACAAGTTTGGAAATTGTGGATTGCCTGACAAACAAGAAATGTCCAAACTATAAAATTGTTGCCGATGAGTTGTACTATGTGCAGAAAGACATCTTCGTTTAGTTTTTTTAAGGCATAATAACTAATGATATGGACATAGTATCTTTTTTTTCAGGTTGCGGAGGTCTTGATCTGGGATTTGAACAGGCAGGATTCCGTGTGGTTTGGGCAAATGAGTTCGACTCTGCTGTTCGTGATACTTATGTCAAAAATCATCCCGATACTCAGTTTGTACTGGGTGATATCAACAAAGTCAACCCCGAAGATATTCCAGAATGTGAGGGCTTTGTCGGAGGCCCTCCTTGCCAATCGTGGAGCGTCGCGGGAAAGCAACGAGGATTGGACGATAAAAGAGGGAAACTGTTTCTTACATACATTGATCTTATCAAAGCCAAGAAGCCCAGATTCTTTCTTATTGAGAATGTTAAGGGAATGCTTGATGCCAAATTCAGCGATATATTTCAGGATTTTATTGACAGATTGGATTCTGCTGGTTATGATGTGCATTGGAAACTGCTGGATGCCGTTGATTTTAAAATCCCCCAAAATAGGGAACGAGTGTTCTTAATTGGTTTTCGAAAAGACCTCAAAATAAAATACGAATTTCCGCAACCTACATGCACACAGCCAATAACACTAAATCAAGCAATTGGAGATATAACAGAAGAACCTGTACGATATGACGGAAAAGGGAAAATCGAATTTAATAAAGAACGGGCAAACCACGATGTACTAACATCGGAATTTGGGCCATTCTACTATCGAGGAAACCGACGTAGAGGATGGCAACAGCCGTCGTTCACCATACATGCAACTGCAGACAACATTCAGTTGCACCCATCGTCACCAAAGATGATGTTTTGGGGACACGAGAAATGGAGTTTCCAGAAAGACAAGATGACCGATTATAGAAGATTGAGCGTTAGAGAATGTGCAAGAATACAGACATTCCCCGATAACTTTATCTTCGAAAGCGACGACATCAAGGCGGCATACAAAATGATTGGGAATGCCGTCCCCCCTCGTCTAGGAAAGATACTTGCCCAATCCATTCTAACAGCACTTGCAAAAGAGACCCCAAAAGAAGCACAATCCATTCAAAGAGAAGACATAAGCAGACGTTGCTCCTTGGTTGGTTACTACAAAGACCAACGTCATTTCAATCTTATCGTTAAGAATCTATTGTACTATGTGCGTTCTGACGGGCGAACAGGTTCCATCTTTAAAGAAGATTGCGAAATGACACCCCAGTACCTTCTGTTGCACCATAAAGAGGAAGCTCACCTTTTCGAATTAGATTCGGAAGAACCCGTGTTGGTAGACGTGTCTTTCTTGAAAAAATGTGGATTCAATTGTGGAGGCGAAACATATCTGTGTTTCAAACTCAAAAACAGTAGAGAGATTGACGCCCGTGAGATAATTGGCGAAAATCATACTCTTCTTTACGACAAATATAATTATGCCCCTTATTTTACAACTGTTGAAAATATTATTCAAAAATATGAATGTAGATAGCGAACAGATAACCCTAGACAAGAATCTTGTTATTGCACAAGACCAACCGTACTCTGAAAAGCAGTTGCGCGATTGCTTGATTGAAATATTGGGAGCAGAGAAGTGTAAAGAAATTACCGTACCGCCAAGAAAGAAAGTGGTGGAATATCATGAGAATGGAAAAACCATTCAGTTCCTCGTAAAAGCATGTACTTATTTGGGCAATCCTCATCCCATATTTAAAAAGCGCGTACAGTTGCCATTATGGTTTAATGAATATGTCAACAACAATCCCAGTGTAGACATTCGTTATATTGGCATTTATCACTACGGCGATGAGCATCACGGTGATAACGTTATTATTATAGACTTCAAAAAAGACACATATCTTCTCAAAAAGGGTCATAATTCATCCGCCCACGTCTATACAAATGACCTGTTTCAGGCAATGACTTATGGCGTATTTTCAAAGGAAGATCAGTATGGAAATACAATAACCGCCATCAGGCGTGATTGCCTCAAGGATTACTTACTCAATCGACAGCGACATACTGTCAGCCTCTTTGATTTGTTCCGCCAGTTCAACAATGGTTTTACATTTGGTCAATGGCTTAAGGCCTTGGATGCAATTAAAGAGATGCACCAAAACGAGTGGCCACAATGGCGTCAAACCGAATGGGCAGGTTGGTTCTTGGAGTATAAGTTTAACAAGTTTACGATTGAAGAAAACGTCACCGACAGGATGCGATATGTTGGTAGTTCTCTAAAACAGGACGGAGATTTGGATTTTGACATCCGATTCGAAAGAGACGACTTCTATGGTGATCTAAAAGCAAGTGACATATCAAAGACAGATGCTCCTGGTAATGACCAGAAGAATCTCGTTGAATGCATATACAGATACGATAAATTCTGGTATGTTATATATGAGCATCAAACAGTAAAAGAGAATGAAGATGAAACTTCGAGGGCTCGGGTTGATTATATTAAAAGCGTAACGCCTTCTTATTACAAAGAGGACGAAAACGAGAAGGATACGGGAAACCGCAACCATAGGAAACTAAAGAGTGAAGTGAAATTCGTCAAGATGTCAATATTGGAATTGAATCGAGTGAACTTCAGGGAAGTTCTTACTGATTTTCACCAAGGCAGACAACCTGATGGAAAACCAAGAGCGATGAAGTTTAACATCAACAAGAAAGTACTCGAAAACGACAACTTCGTTGTTTTCAGATATACATATAACGAGCAATGAAAAAGTTTAAGTTTATAGACCTTTTTTGTGGCATTGGTGGTTTTCATCAGGCAATGGAATCGCTTGGAGGAGAGTGTGTTTTCGCAAGCGATATTGACGAAGATTGCCGTAAAACATACGAGGATAATTATGGGATAAAACCAGAAGGAGACATTACAAAGATTGACGCAAGTGAAATCCCTGCTCATGATGTTCTTTGTGCCGGCTTCCCTTGTCAGGCTTTTTCTAAGGCTGGTAAAAGGCTAGGTTTTGAGGACGAGACAAAGGGCACCTTGTTTTTTGATGTCTGTAGAATTTTGGACTATCATAAACCAAAATATGCCTTGCTGGAGAATGTACGCAATCTTGCCAGCCATGATAAGGGAAATACGTGGAGAGTGATACATGACAGATTAAAGGCATTGGGGTACAACCTTCTTCCCGACCCCGTAATCTTCAGCCCTCACTATATCGGAATTCCCCAACACCGCGAAAGGGTATATATCATGTGTGTCAGAAAGGACATTGGGGACATTAAGCCTTTTGTTTTTGACAAACGTAAAAAGAAAGCCTGTACCATCGAAAGCATTCTTTCGGACGACAAGGAGATACCAAATCTTAAGGAATACCGCATTTCCAAGGATATGGAGAACCTAATCGATTTATGGAATGAGTTTCTTCAAAATATCGTGGTCGATAAACTGCCAGGATTTCCTGTATGGACAGATAGACTCTGTGATTTAGACCCAAAAGAAGACCTGTTGCAACTTCCCGGATGGAAGCAGAACTTTATCCATAAAAACAACGAATTATACGTTGCCAACAGGAAGTTTATCGACAAATGGCTTAAGAAAGCCCAAAAGAATCCTCTTTTCTTTGGTGCAAAAGCCAAACTGGAGTGGCAAGCAGGACAGACGGACAATCCCGACATTTGGAAACAAATATTCCAGTTGCGCCCGTCGGGTATCAGGGTAAAAGTCAATTCCTATTTCCCTGCGTTGGTAGCAATTGTTCAAACCTCAATCATCGGCTCAAGACGCAGATTCCTGACCCCAAGAGAGTGTGCCCGTCTACAGAGTTTCCCGGAATCATTCCGTCCGGATGAGAAGCAACCCCAAGCTTATAAGCAGTTTGGGAACGCGGTGAATGTGGAGTGCGTCAAGATGTTTGCGAAACATATGTTCAACATATAACAAATAACAATGAATCGGTTTACAACCTTAAAAAATCCATTTAAGGAGACTCTCAACTCGAAAGAAGAGTTAATTACTGATTTTACAGAATATGCCCAAAGAAAAACAGAGTTGGGGCAAAACGCTCTGCTTGTATATTATGGTTTTTGCCATGGAGAAGCCATTTCGCGGTTTTTTGGGGGATTTGAGGGTGAACTGATGAATTCTGCAGGAATACCAAAAACAAGCATAGCATACTTTCAAGCGGGCATAAGGGCATGGAGAAATCTGGCAAATGGAGCAACATCTCTTCCAGAAACAATTACGGGGGAACATATTCCCTCCTCAAAAAGCAATTGTCTTCAGCAAATATTCTATGGCGCTCCTGGCACTGGTAAATCGAACACCATCAAACGTGAAGTTGACGACCAACAAAAAATGAATTTCCGTGTGACATTCCATCCAGACAGCGACTACTCTACGTTTGTGGGATGCTACAAGCCAACCACAGTAAAAACAAGCACTAAATCCTCGCAACCAATTCTTGACTACGATAGCTTGGTTGATGCTTTCAAAGAACGATTAAATGCTTCGGGTGCAAATATCACTAAAGTTTGCACTTTATTTGGCTATGAATACCATGATAGTATAGTAAGAATACAGGAACAAGGAGTAAAAGTCATCGATCTGGTAAATGATGCTTATAAAAGAAACACCACATACGACTCTGTGGTTCGTGGAGGAATGGCATGTTATGAGCAGAACACACATGTTGATAGTGGTTCAAAAATTACATATGAGTTCGTCCCCCAGGCTTTCACCAAGGCATATACTGCTGCGTGGAATACCACGGAAGAAGTCTACCTTATCATCGAGGAGATCAACCGCGGCAACTGCGCACAGATATTCGGTGACCTTTTCCAATTGCTTGACCGCAAGAATGGTGTGTCGGAATACCCAATTGATGCAGATGCAGACTTGGCAAATTACATTTCGAAAAAGTTGGAAAGCAGTCCTCGCGCAGACTTCCCGGAAGGAGTAAAAGAGGGCAAGAAACTTGTTCTGCCCTCGAACCTCTACATCTGGGCCACCATGAACACCAGTGACCAAAGCCTCTTCCCCATCGACAGCGCCTTCAAACGCCGCTGGGATTGGAAATACATTCCCATCAAAGAACACCCAGAAAAGAATTACAAGATAGAGATAGGAGAGAAGACGTACGACTGGTGGGGATTTCTGGAGAGAATCAACAAGGTGATAGGAGAAACCACCAGTTCGGAAGATAAGAAATTGGGATACTTTTTTGTCAAAACAGAGACCTCTAAAGTGAGTGACGAGCAGTTCGTGGGTAAGGTGTTGTTCTACCTTTGGAACGATGTCTTCAAGAACTATGGTTTCGACCACACCATCTTCAGCAAGGGCGACAAGGACAAGTTTGTGTTTTCCGATTTCTTCAATGCGGACGGCACTCCCAACAAGGACAACGTACAGCTGTTCTTGAAACGTGTAGAGGATGCCATAAAGATAGACAGGCCTCTTGATGTCACCCCAAAAGAAGAAACAACAACCGTTAGTGAAGGGGCAACCGTAGCAGAGGCATGAGAATTCTGATTGAGGAACATCAGTATTGCGTCACCGAAGAAATGATGAAGGTGGTCGGCGATCTGGTCCCTACAGTTAGCGTGGGTGACAAGGTCAGCGTGTCTTACGTCGGCTACTACTACAACAGCACCATCAAGGATTTTGTGTTTGTGCTGCCCAAAGTTATTCTCGACAAAGACGAGAAAGCTTTCGGAAACCACGACCCCGAACAGATTGTGCATCTGGAGAGCAAGGACAACCCCTTGCACGAAGACGAACAACGCTTCATATACAACCTCTCGGTATGGATTTACCGTGCTATCTCTGTGTTCCAAGAACGCCATAAAGACAGCCAGATTGTACTCCACCAGCAGATGGCGCAGATAGGACACGGGCAGCGGAGATTGAGCAACACTTTTTTGGATATTCTATTGAATTTGGAGCAATTCCACAAAGATAATCAGGATTTCCTTTTCTTTGTTATCAAGAACCAGCATAGAGGGAATAATAAAACCAATTGGACAAAAACCATCTCTCATTCACAAGCTTTTATTCAGGATGGCGCCCCCGTTTACTTGAACCCCGTGAATAAGCGCAAGCAGGTGAACTTCGACGAAGAGTTGATGGTGATTTACTTCTCGATACTTAACCATCTGCACAAAGAATATGGATTCCCCTTCGATGCCGACTGCCACTATGAGTTAATCGACGGTCCTCAGTTTCAAAGCTATCTGAATGGAATGGGAAGAGTGCGGCTGCGTGAAATACGGTATAAGTACTTCTCTGACCGTGCTATTGAGTTGTGGGAGTTGTGCGATGCTTTCTTCGAGCGGGCCAAACAGGTGGCAGTAAGTACACATCAGCGTGAGCATCTGCTCGTAAAGAGTTTCCAGATAGTATTTGAAGACATTATCGACGAGTTGCTGGGTGGAAGGAATGATGAACTGCCCAAAGAACTTCAGGAACAAGCCGACGGGAAACGGGTCGATCACATGTTCCGTTACAAATCGCTTGTCGAATCCGGTCATGACAAGACCTATTATATCGGGGACTCGAAATACTACAAACGCAACACGGACATAGGCAAAGAGGCTCTATATAAACAGTTTACCTATGCTCGTAATGTAATCCAATGGAACCTGAATCTTTTTCTTGATGAAAAGAAAGTCCAGGAGCAAGCAGAGGAGGTGGAGAAGGGTACCGGCATGCTGCGAGACCCCGATACCGAAGGATACAACATCATCCCCAATTTCTTTATTTCTGCTCAACAGCGTGATTTGGAGAAACACAGCGAAATAACCTGGGTTGACAGAGACGAGACGGATTTCACTTCCCGACAATTCCCCAATAGACTATTCGACCGGGACACGTTGCTGGTATGCCATTACGATGTGAACTTCCTATACGTAGTGTCGCTCTATGGACGTAAAAACGAGGGTATGAAAGCCACATGGAGAGAAGAAGTCAAGGAACAGTTCCGTCGTGAGATACAGACGATGCTTGATAACCACTACCAATTCCATGTAATGACTCCACGAGAACACATGGACGGCCAACAGGTGTTGCAAGAGCACTTCAAAGAGGTGCTTGGTAAAGTTTTCCGCCCTTACCCTGACGGTGTAAATGGTCAAAAGTTCTACTCGTTGGCACTCCAAAAACCGAACGACAAGATGAGTGAAAAGGAGCGTAGGGATTTGGAAATACAGAATGCGCGGGTAAAAGAACTATTAGAACCCTATTTTGAGATACTTGAATGTAGTTTAGGAGAGGACAAACGAGACAAACTGCAAACGCCTGCGCCTGATGGTGTGATTTATGCCAACGAAACAGATTTATCACTTCTCATCTATAGCAACCATATTGAGGATGATATCAAGAAGTTGGAAGATACGGGAATGGCAGGTATTGCGCTTAAGATGGATGGTGCTTCCCTGCAACTGGTGGAAGGGTTCACAAAGGCCAAATATCTTATAATCCATAATAAAGGTGATAAGTATAAGGCGTTCCAAATTATAGACAATGGCCCCAAACTGGTGTCGAAAAGCAACATCAAGCCGATGTTGGTAACTAAAAAAGATGAGGAACTTTATTTGGTATATAAGGTGAATACGGAACAAGAGGTGTTTGTTGGAGAATTGGACCTCTCTATTATTGCGAAGAAAGGCCCGGAAAGTTATAGTCCATGGTTGTTACCATTAGAGAGTCTCCGTTCAAATGAAGATGTACGATAGCAAAAAAAGATTATGCCACGCAAGACCAAACACGAAATAACCATCCGCAGCGCGGCTGCGGAGTATCTTACTTTTGTCAGCACTATAGGCGATCAACCAGGGAGTGTGGAACTACGCTATGAGGATGAGAATATCTGGCTGACACAGCGACTGATGGCGGAACTCTATGGTGTTGATGTCAGGACTATCAACTATCATATCAAGAAGATTTTGGAAGACCATGAACTGGATGAGAATTCAGTTATCCGAAAATATTGGATAACTGCATCCGATGGTAAAACATACAATACCAACCATTATAGCCTACAGATGATTATCGCTGTAGGTTTTAAGGTGAACAATGAACGGGCGGTGCAGTTCCGCAAGTGGGCCAACGCCATCGTGAAGGATTATACCATACAGGGTTGGGTGATGGACGACGAGCGTTTGAAGAAAGGCGGTACTATTCTTACCAAGGACTACTTCGAGAAACAGTTGGAAAAGGTCCGCGAGATTCGTCTTTCCGAACGCCGTTTCTACCAGAAAATCACAGATATCTATGCCACCAGCATCGACTACGACCCCACCGCCACCGCCACGAAACGTTTCTTTGCCGCCGTGCAGAACAAACTGCACTACTCTGTCCACCAGCATACTGCTGCGGAGCTTATCTACGAACGTGCCGATGCCAACAAAGAACACATGGGACTGACCTCGTGGGAGGGTGCGCCCGAAAGCAAGATCCATAAATACGATGTCTCTGTTGCCAAGAACTACTTGACGGAAAACGAACTGCAGCAGTTGTCGCGTATTGTATCGGCATACCTTGACCTGGCTGAGATGCAGGCCATGCGTCACATCCCCATGACCATGGAAGACTGGGAGGAACGCCTCAACGGATTCCTGACGCTGTGGGATAAGGATATCCTAAAAGATGCAGGAAGGATTTCCGCAGAACTAGCCAAGGCTCATGCCGAGAGTGAGTTTGAGAAATTCCGCATCGTACAAGACCAACTTTACCAAAGCGACTTCGACCGCTTCCTACAACTTGAGCAATCCGTGAAGGAATAATCCTATGACCGACACGATGACACCGGAGCAGCGGCATAGGTGCATGTCGCATATCAAGGGTTCGGGGACGAAGCCGGAGCTGAAGGTGCGGCGGTGGCTGTGGAGTCATGGGTATCGGTATCGGCTGAACGTGAAGAGCGTGCCGGGGAAGCCGGATATCGTGATGCGGCCGTATAGGACGGCGATATTTGTCAACGGCTGTTTCTGGCATGGACACGGGGTGGCGGAGCCACCAGTTAAGAGTTATGAGTTAAGAGATAAGAGTGATTTGATAAATTCGGTGTGCTGCAAGATTCCGACTACGAACAGGGAGTTCTGGGTCAACAAAATCCGTCGCAACCAGGAACGTGACCAAGAGAACTACCGCGTGCTGCAGGAGAACGGATGGCAGGTGATCGTGGTGTGGGAATGTCAGCTGACGCCTAAGAGGCTGGAGCACACGATGCGCGAGGTGGCACTGTTGCTCGAAGAGAACATGCTATCGATCTACCGCCACAAACCGGTTCCTTACGCTACAGAAGAAGAGGCGGGCCAGCTGCCTATGGCCGCCGAGGGCAGGTAGACACAAGGGCAATCAGAAAAAAAACTTTTGGCCGTTTCGCGGAAAAGTCGTATCTTTGCAGTCGAAAGATACAAAACAGCTATAGATATGCAAGACGAAATGAATGAACGGAAGAGCGGTGGTTTGTTGAGGGTTATCCTCTGGGTTGTTATTGTGGGCCTTGTGGTGGCGCTGCTGTGGGAGACGGGCCTGATACGCTTGGACTCGCATGACTCGGATGAGGAGCATGCGGTAGACTTGGAAGAGCCGCTGCCGGATGAGCCTGGTGACACGATCATGGTGTCGGAGGGTGAATGGCATGCGATGCAGAACGAGATGCGCCAGCTGCGCGAGGAGGTGAATCGGCTGAAGTCGGGCGGCGAACCCCGCGAGATGGTGGCCTCGGAGCCCCGCGAGATGGTGGCTTCGGAGCCCCGCGAGATGGTGGCCTCGGAGCCTCGCGAAACATCGTCGGCGCCAGCCAAAACAGAGAGCACGATCGCTGCGAACAGCCCCAACGCCCTAACACTGGCGAAATACAGTCACGACTGGGTGAAGACGGATGCTACGGTGGCCTTGAAGAACAATACCGACAAGACCGTCACCCAAGTCACGGGCCGCATGATCTACTATGACATGAGCGGCAATATGCTGGATTACCAGGATTTCACCAAGGCGGTGACAATAGAGCCGGGGCTGGTGAAGAGCTTCCAGCTGAAGGGCTATGGATACGACGAGAGTTATGCTTACTATAAGAGCGATGTTAGGTCGTCAAATCCCGGCCGCAAGTATAAGGTGAAGTTCGAGCTGAAGTCGTACAGGACAAGATAAGGGACGATGATGCAGATGGCAGAGATAGTGGTCGACCCGCTGGTGTGGCAGGTACCCTTGGGGATATTGCTTGTTGCGGCGGGATTGTTCTTCGTCTATTGGATTTATATAGGCATCACACGCAGGATGGCGAAGCGGCGGCACCGCGACCCGCTGGGGTGGATACTGCTGTCGCTGTTCGTCTCGCCGTTGCTGACATGGATAATACTGCTTATCGCCGGCGACTCGAAGAGGTGAAGCCCATCACGATACATACCAGGTGGTTCCCCGCGAAGGGGTTTCATGCCATCACTCTGTTCCCTGTGGTCTTCTACCGGGACGGGCGTCTGACGCCGCGTGAGGTGAGGCACGAGACGGTGCACCTGTGGCAGCAGGCGTTGCTGCTGGTGCTGCCGTTCTATGTGCTGTATCTGCTGTTCTGGCTTGTGGGGTTGCTGCGGTACAGGGATGCCAATAGGGCATACCGCGAGATACCGTTCGAGCGGTCGGCCTACCTGTTGGAGCAGCGTGAGGGGCTCACGTGGAAGGCTATGGCCTTCGGCTGGGTGAGGTGCCTTGCCGGCGACAGATGAAGCGGCGGCTTTTATTCGTCGCCTTTGCCGAATAGTTTCTTTATGAAGGGCTCGAGGCTTTTCAGGCCCCAGTTGATGAGGATGATGACGCCTACGGCTATGAGTGATTCGCGCCAGAGGCCGTAGCCGCAGATGCATCCCACGGCTGCGGAGCACCAGATGGTGGCTGCCGAGGAGAGGCCGTGGATGGTGAGGCCGTCTTTCATGATGACGCCGGCGCCGAGGAAGCCGATGCCCGTGACCACCTGGCTGAGCACGCGCAGGTTGTCGTTGTTGACGGGGCCGCCGCTGGCGATGGCGTGCATGATGACGCTCTCGCTGAGGAGTATGAAGAGGCAGGCGCCGACGGACACCAGCGAGTTGGTGGTGAGGCCTGCGCGGCGCTGTTTCAGCTCGCGCTGGAGGCCTATGATGATGCCGGCGAGCAAGGCACAGGCGAGACGGAAGATGAATACGTTTAACGGCATAAGGCTTTTTTTTACGGCGAATTTAACTAATTAAACTAATTTGCTTGCGCAGGTCAATTTTTGGCTAATTACTCTAATCATTCAATTCGCATAATTAGCCGTTTATTTACCACTTAACACCACGACGATCTCGCCTTTGACTTCTTTCTCTTTAAAGTGGGCGAGGACGTCGGCGAGGGTGCCGCGCGCCGTCTCGGCGTGGAGCTTGCTGATCTCGCGGCTGACGCTGACCTGGCGTTCTGCACCAAGCACTTCCTGCAGCTCTTCGAGCAGCTTGACGAGGCGGTAAGGGCTCTCGTAGATAATCATCGTGCGCTGCTCGTCGGCAAGTGCTTTTATGGCCGTCTGACGTCCTTTCTTATGTGGCAGGAAGCCGAGGAAGACGAAGCGGTCGCACGGCAGGCCGCTGTCGATGAGCGCCGGCACGAAGGCTGTGGCGCCCGGCAGACACTCCACCTCGATGCCCTCCTTCACCGCTTCGCGCACCAGCAGGAATCCCGGGTCGCTGATGCCGGGGGTGCCGGCGTCGGTGATGACGGCGATAGTGGTGCCTGCCTTCAGGCGCTCGACGAGGCCCGCCACCGTCTGGTGTTCGTTGAAGATGTGGTAGCTCTGGAGCGGTGTGTCGATGCCGTAGTGCTGCAGCAGCACGCGGCTGGTGCGGGTGTCTTCGGCCAGGATGAGGTCGACAGAGCGGAGAACCTCGACTCCACGATAAGTCATGTCGCCGAGGTTCCCTACAGGTGTCGGTACGAGAAATAATTTCATTATTTCTGGTTATAGGTTATGGGTTAAAGGTTATAGTGTCTGTTGCGCAAGCGTCTATAACCTATAACCAATAACCACTAAACTTTTACTCCTCCTCGAAGTCGTCGGGGATCTCCATGTCGTGGTAGACGTTGGTGACGTCTTCGTCTTCCTCGAGGATGCCGATGATTTTCATAACCTTGCGGATGGTCTCGGTGTCGACCTGGCGCAGGGTGTTGGGGATGCGCTGCAGCTCGGCGCTCTCGCACTCGATGCCTTTCTGCTCGAGCATCTTGACCATGTTGCCGAAGTCTTCGTAGGCGGTGTAGAGGGTCAGGTATTCGTCGTCGACCTCCATCTCTTCGAGGCCGCCGTCGATGAGGTCCATCTCAAGCTCTTCGACGTTCATCTCGGGCTTGCGGGGCACCACGAAGACGCCCTTGCGGGTGAAGAGGAAGGCGAGGCTGCCGTTGGTCTCCAGCGTGCCGCCGTTCTTGTTCATGATGCTCTTCACGTTGGCGACGGTGCGGTTGTTGTTGTCGGAGAGGGCCTCGATGAAGAGGGCGATGCCGTGGTTGACGTGGCACTCGAAGGTGAGCTCCATCATCTGGGCGGCGTCCTTGTCGTTGGCCTTGTTGATAGAGCGCTGCAGGGTGTCCTTGGGCATGTTGCAGCCACGGGCGTTCTGGATGAGCAGACGCAGGCGGGGGTTGCTGTCGGGGTCGGCACCACCTTCGCGCACGGCGATGGTGACCTGCTTCAGAATGTTGCTCCACTGTTTCGAGCGCTTGGCATCGGCTGCTCCTTTAGCTCTCTTAATCTTTGACCATTTGTTGTGTCCTGACATAATGATGAATGTTTTATTTGTTTGTTATTGTTTTATGTTAGTTGTTTCTCCACTGGATGTAGGTGATAGGCTTGCCTTCGGCGAGGAACATGCGCTCGTAGAAGGTCTGTGTGAGCTTGGCTTCGCCCTCATAGCCGCTGTTGTATAGATTGTCCGTGCTGGCTATTATCTCCACGTTGCGTGTGGGGAGCACCTCGTTGAGGGTGTAGTCGTAGAGTTCCTGGCTGTCGGTCTTGAGGTGCAGGACGCTCTGCGGCGCGAGGAAGCGGCTGTAGGTGTCGAGGAAGCGGGGTGCTGTGAGGCGTTTGTTGGGCTTCTTGAGCTGCGGGTCGCAGAAGGTGATCCATATCTCGCTCACCTCGCCGGGGGCGAAGAAGCGGTCTATCAGCTCTATGCGTGTGCGTATGAAGGCTACGTTGGACAGCGGCTCCTCGACGGCGGTCTTGGCTCCACGCCACAGGCGTGCCCCCTTGATGTCGACGCCGATATAGTTGCGCTCGGGGTGTATGCGTGCCAGCGCCAGCGTGTAGTCGCCCTTGCCGCACCCCAGCTCCAGCGTGATGGGGTTGGCGTTGCCGAAATGCTCCGCCCATTTGCCCTTGAGGGCAAAGCCTTCCTGTTCCAGTTGCTCAAAGCCCACCTGGAACAGGTTGGGGAAGGTCAGGTTCTCGGCGAAACGCTGTAGCTTGTGGTGTCCCATCAACTATTCACTTATCACTTCCCACTTACCACTTCTTTATCACCACATCGCCGTCGTACCAGCTCTTCACGTGCTTGTAGAGTGCTTCGGCGGCCGTCTGGCTGTTGGCGCTGCCCATGCTGACGTAGTACATGTCGCTGAACTCGATGATGTAGGCGTCGCAGCCCATCTCGTGCAGGCGTGCGGTCATCTTGGCGGCGGTGGTCTTGTTCAGGTAGAAGCCTGCTATCAGGTCGTAGCCCAACTTGCTGCCCTTCTCCACGTACACGTATGTCGGGGCCTCGCCGTTCTGAGCCTGCTGACGGCGGCGCTCTATGGCCTTCTTCTCGTCGGCCTTAACCTGCTGCACCTCGGCTGCGGTCTTGCGGCCGTTGCCGTCGGGCTGAAGGCCCAGCTCGTCGGCCAGGCGGTAGAGCATGTCGTCGAGCGAGCGGTAGTTCATCAGTTCGCTCTGCACCTTGCCGCGACAGCTGCGGGCGTAGCTACCCTTCATGAAGGGCTCGTTGTAGTTGTAGATATAGTCGTTGTACGGTATCAGGCGCTGTACGGCGAAGCGGTCGCCGAGCATCTGTCCGAGGCGCTCGTTGGCATACTGGCGTATGCGGTCCATCATCGGTGCGCGTGCGCCGCTGAAGTTGCGGTCGGCAAGATACTGGCCGATGTAGTCGCTCATGAAGCGGCACACCAGGTCGCTCTGCTGCTCTATCTCGCGGCCCGAGTAGTTGATCATGTCGGGGTTGTAGGTGAAGGCGTTGACGGCGCCGACGTTGATGTGCGTCGTGTTCTTGGCTGTCGTCGTGGGGGCTGCGGTCTTCTTGCCGCTCAGCAGGTAGTAGCCACCACCTATCAAGAGCAGCAGGCAGAGCAGGATGAGCACTATCGGCCACAGGCTGCGACGCTTCTTCTCGCCGTTGTCCTCGCCCTCGTTGGCGGGCTGTGCCGTCAGCTTGTCGGCCAGCTCTTTGTTCTTCTTGGCCTGCTTGGCGGCTTCCTTCTCGGCACGTTTGCGCTCTTTGGCTTCGGCCTTGGCGTTGGCGGCTTCCTCCTTGCGGCGTTGTTTCTCCATGCGGGCGGCCTCCTTCTCGGCTTCTTTGCGCTCCTTGGCCTCGCGGGCGGCCTGTATGGCGGCCTGCTTGGCGGCCTCTTTCTCGGCCTCGCTGCGTGCTGCGGCTTCGGCTTTGGCGCTCTCGCGGGCGGCCATTGCTGCCAATGCGGCGGCTTTCTTCTCGGCCTTGATGCGCTCCTTTTCGGCCTCCTTCTCAGCTTTCAGCCTGCCGGCTTCGGCTTTCTTCTCGGCCTTGATGCGCTCCTCTTCGGCGCGTTTCTCGGCTTTGCGCAGCTCTTCGGCGGCTTTGCGCTTCTCCTCGGCCTCGCGCTTCTCGGCATCCTTGCGCTGCTTGGCCAGCAGCTCTTCTTCGTAGCGCTGCTCTTCGGCGGCTTTCTTCTCCCGCTTTAGGCGCTCTTCCTCGGCCTTCTTCTCGGCTTTCAGGCGCTCCTTCTCGGCACGTGCTTCGGCCTTGGGGTCGACGACGGGCTTCTCTTTCTCGAGGTCTTCAAGCTGACGGAGGCTCTCGTCCCAATGCTCCTCCTGGGCTTCGGGTTGAGTCTCGGCTGCGGGCTCGGGTGCCGCCATCTCTTCGGCCGCAGGTTCGGCTGCGGGTTCGGCGGTAGTCGGAGCCGCCTCGGCTTCGTCGAAGCGTGCGAAGGGGTCTTCCTCGTTGTCGTGGTTGTATATCTTGACCTCCTCGATGGGCATCTCGCCTTTGTTGCCGGCATCGAGCACAAAGCCTTCAGCCATCTTGAAGCCGAAGGTGCGCTTGTCGTCGCAGGTCAGCGAACCCAGCTTGCCGAAGTTGTGGTGGCCGCTGCGCTTCACCTTGTCGGTGAGGGCGTCGATGTAGTTGAGCCACATCTGCTTAGCCACGTCTTCGCTCACGCATTCGCGTTCGGCGATGGTCTTGACGATCCCGTTGTCGCCGGTGGTCTCTGCGCTGTAGTCAATGACGCGGCTGGCGGGATAGTAGGTGCGTGTGTTCGGGTCGTGGTGTGCGCTGCGCACTACGGTGTCCAATGTTCCGATTCCGGGCATCTCTACTTTCTGCCCATTTTCAAGCAATTCGACGATCAGGTCAGTAATGTTCATATATATATACTTTGTTTTTTTCTATCTTTGGTGTTGTGCCAGCCAGGATTCGGCCTCGGCCAGGTCTTCGGGTGTGTCGATGCCTATGTTGGCATGTTCGGTGTCGCGCACCGTGATGCGGTAACCAGCGCTGAGCCAGCGCAGTTGCTCCAGTTTTTCGCACTCCTCTAGGGGCGCCGGCGGCAGCGTGCACAGCTTCTCGAGCACCTCTCCGCGGAAGGCGTAGATGCCCACATGCTTGTAGTATGCCGCCCCGTCGAGCCATGCGTCCTGCGCCACATCGCGGCGGTAGGGGATAGGCTGGCGGCTGAAATAGAGCGCCTGGCCGTTGTCGCCGCACACCACCTTGACGTTGTTGGGCGACAGCAGTTCCCCGGTGCTGTGTATCGGCGTGCGCAGCGTCGCTATGTCGCATCCGCTGTCGGAGAAGCATGCCGTGAGGGTCTCTATCTGGCGTTGCTCCACGAAGGGCTCGTCGCCCTGTATGTTCACCACCACGTCGTACCCTTCGCCGCGTTCCTTGAGGCGTCTGTACACCTCGCCGCAACGGTCGGTGCCGCTGCGGTGTGCCGTCGACGTCATCATGGCCGCCTCGTCGCCGCCGATGCCGCGCACATGTGTCAGTATGCGCTCGTCGTCGGTAGCCACCACCACGCGTCCCACGCCGGCCATCTGTGCCGCCGTGTGCCACACGCGCCCGATGATGCTCTCGCCGCCGAGCATGGCCAGGGGCTTGCCCGGGAAGCGTGTCGACGCATAGCGTGCAGGTATGACTATCAGCGTTTTCATCCCTTGAACAGGCTGTTGAATTCGGCGTCTATGCGGTTGATGATGTGACCTAGGTCCTCGCGGCTCTCCACGAAGTCGCACTCCTCCATGTCCACCACGAGCATCTTGCCCTCGTAGTTCTCCGCCCAGTTCTCGTAACGGTTGTTGAGGTTCGTCAGGTAGTCGAGCCGGATGCTCGTCTCCAACTCGCGGCCGCGCTTCTGGATGTGGCGTATCAGCGTCGGCACATCGCATTTGAGGTATATCAGCAAGTCGGGCTGAGGCAGCAGCGAGTAGGTCATCTCGAACAGCTCGGTGTAGGTCGTCAGGTCGCGTGTCGTCATCAGACCCATGCTCTGCAGGTTGGGGGCGAAGATGTAGGCGTCGTCGTAGAGCGACCGGTCGCGTATGAAACTCACGTTGTTACGGTTCAGCTCGTCCAGTTGTTTGATGTTGGAATACAGCGAGTACACCATCATGTTGAACGACCAGCGTCGCATATCCTCGTAAAAGCTGTTGAGGTAGGGGTTTTCGTCCGTTGTGCCCGAGATGGCGGTGTAGCCGTAATGTTTCGACAGCAGCTTTGTCAGCTCCGTCTTTCCCGCTCCGATATTGCCCGAAATTGCTATCTGCATATACTTTCCTTCATGCCATAATGCGTTCTTTCTCGTTGAAAGAGTGCATAATGGCTGTTGTTACAATGTTTTTTCCAAAACGCAAATATACGACATATTTTTGAATTATTTATATATTTTGCAAAAAAACTTCATTTTCCCCCTCGTCCGTTCCGCCCTCCGCCCACCCTCCGCTCACCAACTTTTCCCGTTGTCTCCACCTGCCACCACCCGTCCTAAACCCGTCCTAAACGGCTACTAAACCCGTCCTAAACCGCATGAAAGCCCCTTCGGCCCCTCCTCGAAGTCGGTGCGGCAGTTCTTCAGTAGTATTTCGGTGGTTTACTGAAGAACTACTGAAGAACTATCGTTGAAATGCCGTAGGGGCTCCGTAGTGGGTTCCGTACAGAAGTCATGGAATCAGTAAGTTAGCGGTATTGTGGGTGTGTTATGCGTAAGTGGCTCATTCTATGGTGTTTGGTATAATGGGCAATTTTTTATCAATCGTATGCGGATTTTTTAGTATCTTTGTAAAATCTTTGCGCGTGCCGCGAGGGCATGCGGAGGTGACTTTAAGAACATAAAACCAGACGGTTATGACTAACATAGACAATCTTGACGAACTGATAACTATGGCCCTGCGCGAGGACATCGGCGACGGTGACCACTCGACGCTGGCATGCATACCGCCCGATGCTGTGGGCACGGCAAAGATGGTGGCCAAACAGGATGGCATCCTGTGTGGCGCCGAAGTGGGCCGAAGGGTGTTCGAAATAGTGGACAACAGTCTGAAAGTATGTCTTTTGAAGCACGACGGCGACGCCGTTGCCAAAGGCGACATCATCATGACCGTCGAGGGGCACAGCGGCTCCATACTCACCGCCGAGCGCACGGCGCTGAACTACATGCAGCGCCTCTCGGGCATCGCCACCGAGACACACCGCATGGTGGCTATGCTCAACGGCCTGAATACCAAACTCCTTGACACCCGCAAGACGACCCCCAACATGCGTCTGCTGGAGAAGTATGCCGTCCACTGCGGCGGCGGCACCAACCACCGCATAGGCCTCTACGACATGGTGATGCTCAAGGACAACCACATAGACTTTGCCGGTGGCATCGAGGCTGCCATCGACCGCACACGCAACTACCTGAAAGCAAAAGGTAAAGACCTCCGCATCGAGATTGAGGTGCGTGACCTCGACGAGCTGCAGCGCGTCCTCGACCACGGTGGTGTCGACCGCATCATGCTCGACAACTTCACCCCCGAGCTGCTGGCCGAAGCCGTGAAGCGCATCGGCGGCCGCTACGAGACCGAGGCCAGCGGTGGCATCACCGAAGCCACGCTGCGCCGCTATGCCGAGACGGGCGTCGACTTCATCAGCGTGGGAGCGTTGACGCACCACATCAAGAGCCTCGACATATCGTTGGTAAAGAAATAAGAATACGCTATGATAATAGAGAAAAACCGTGGAAAGGTGGTGACCGGCACATCGGCGCCGCGTGAGAAATTCAAGATGGTGGCCAAGACGATGGTGAGCCTCGAAGAGGTGCTCGCCGACGAGTTGCGCGAGATGGGCGCCGAGAACGTCACCGTGCTCAACCGAGCCGTTGAGTTTGAGGGCGATATGCGTCTGCTCTACCGCGCCAACTACTGCTGCCGCACCGCTCTGGCCATACTGAAACCCTTCGCCGAGTTCGACGCCAACGACGACCAGGAACTCTACGACCAGGTGTACAAGATACGCTGGGAGAAGATATTGGACTGCGACTGCACCTTCATGATCGACTCCACGACCAGTGGCGAGGTGTTCACACACAGCTACTATGCCGCCCTGAAGACCAAGGACGCCATCGTCGACCGCTTCCGCCGCAACTTCGGCAAGCGCCCCAGCATCGACACCGAGCAGCCCGACTACAAGTTCAACCTGCACATACGCGACAACCACATCACCCTGCTGATGAATGCCAGCGGCGACTCGCTGCACAAGCGCGGCTACCGCCAGGGTGTCGGCATTGCCCCCATCAACGAGGTGCTCGCCGCCGGCCTGCTGAAGCTCGCCGGATGGAAGTGCGACTGCAATTTCTACGACCCCATGTGCGGCTCGGGCACCATGCTCATCGAGGCCGCCATGATGGCCAACAACATACCGGCGCAGTACTATCGCGGCAACCGCTTCGGCTTCATGCGCTGGAAAGAATTCAACCTCGGCGAGTGGAAGAGCGTCAAGAACGAGGAAGACCGCAAGATAGGCAGCCTCGACTTCGAGGGCGAGATATGGGGCAACGACATTGACGAGCAGGTCATACAGCAATGCGAGAAGAACTTGGAGTACACCAAGTTGCACCACGACGTGATGCTACACATAGGCGACTTCGCCGACCAGGAGCCGCCTGAGGGCAAGACACTGATTGTCACCAACCCGCCTTACGGCGAGCGCATCAAGGTGGAGGACCTCAACGCCATGTACGAGAAGCTGGGCGACACCTTCAAGCAACGCTACGGCAAGGACTGCGACGTGTGGCTCATCACCAGCGACTTCGAGGCTATGAAGCACATAGGTCTGCACCCCTCGCGCAAGATACCCGTGCAGAACGGCTCCCTCGACTGCCGCTTCCTGCACTTTGAGCTCTACGACGGCTCGAAGAAGGCGAAGTACCAGCAGGATGCTGAGTAGTGCAGAAATTAAAGAGGCGGCGTTGGCTGTAGGCTTTGACGCCTGCGGTGTGGCGCGTGCCGATGCGCTGACGGACGGCGAGTATCCGCTGCGCGAGTGGCTGGCCAAAGGCTGGCACGGTGGCCTCGACTACATGGAACGCAACGTTGACAAACGTATGGACCCGCGGCAATTACTGCCGGGTGCACGGAGCGTTATATGCTGCGTGAGCGCATACCCGCCGCCGGAGACGGCGGGAGGCGTGGCGGCATATGCACGCACACGCGAATACCATAAGGTAGTCAAGGACATGCTCTTCGCGCTGAGGCAGAAGCTCGGCATCGACGGCAAGGTATGCTGCGACACCGTGCCCATCAGCGACAAGCATTGGGCGGCGCGTGCCGGCCTGGGGTGGATAGGGCGCCATACGCTGCTCGTCACCGGTCGGTGGGGCTCGTGGGTCAACCTCGGCGAGATAGTCACCACCGAGGAGTGCGACACCTACGACACGCCGCTGGCATCGGGCTGCACCGACTGCAACCTCTGCGTCGAGGCCTGTCCCAATCACGCCATCGGCGAGAACATGATTGACGTGCGTCGCTGCACCGCCTACTATACCACCCACCACCAGCGTGAACTGCCGCCCGACGTCGACGCCCACGGCTACACGCAAGGCTGCGACCTCTGCCAACTGGCCTGCCCGTACAACAGGGTGCTGCCGTGAGACTCTGTGAAAAAAGTTGTGAATGTATGTAATAAAAAGTATATTTGCAAAGTAAACAGTAAAAGATAAATACCGGAAAAAGAAGAAAGACAGATATATAGGATATAAATAGGCGCATTCGCTTTTCTGATGTATCGTTGAAATCTCGACAATTTCAAGCTATCATTACACAAGGAAAGAGAATCGCTCACGAACCCGTGGGCTTTTCTTGTTCGTAATGATAGGTAGTCGAGAACCTCAACGATGAACAGAATCAAGTTCACGGCTTTTTATTAACCCATTAAATAAACACAAAAATGAAAACAAAGTACATTGCACTGGCTTTTGCAGCCATGATGACGGGCATGATGTTTACCGCCTGTCAGAAAGATGACAACAAACCGAATGACAACAACGGTGGAAATGGTGGCAACGGTGGTAGCCCTGCAGCTTCAGTCGGCGGTTTCCGCGAAGACGGAGCGAGCAACGCTCTCTTTACTGTCGCCGAGGGGCGCCAGGTGCGTTTCTCGCGAGGCAACCTGCAGTATCAGGCATCTACTGGCACATGGCGTTTCGCCGAAAACCAGTATGACTGCATTGGCATGGGCAACCAGGGCGCATCTGAAACCTACGATGGCTGGATTGACAATTTCAGCTGGGGCACGAGTGGCTGGGAAAGTGGTGCCACGACCTATCAACCATGGCAGCTTACTGCTTTACCATGGGACGGCAACTACCCTGGTGGCTCTGCTGACAACGACCTCACCGGTGACTATGCCGAAGCCGACTGGGCTTGGCACAACGCTATCAGCAACGGTGGCAACCAGACGCACAAGTGGCGCACGCTGACTGGTGCGGAGTGGATGTACCTGACCGAGACGCGCCCCGATGCTGCCGCCAAGTGTGGCTTGGCCACAGTGGGTGATATGGCTGGTGTGGTAATCCTGCCTGACGCCTGGACGGCTCCCAGTGGTCTTGCTCTCAATACAGACTGCAATGCATGGGACAATAACGTCTATACTCTTGAGCAGTGGGGTCAGATGGAGAACGCCGGTGCGTTGTTCCTCCCTGCCACTGGCTACAGCACGGGCTGGAGCAGCGTGTCGGTTTACCAGTTTGGTGAATCTGGCGGCTACTGGTCGGCATCTCACTATGACAACGACGAGTCTTACTGCTTCTTCTTCAATAATGAAGGCTTTACTACCTGGAACGCCACTCGTACCGGTGGCCGTTCGGTAAGACCTGTTACGGAATAATACTCTGTGTATTCTGTGCTTTGTGTGGCGTCGCAAGATTGTGACGCCACACTTTTTTTTCTGCCGTAGGCGCAATTTAACTCATGTGTATACGTTATTCACGGAGATACTTTTTTAGACAGTATGTATAAACAAACACACAACCAGACACAAGCGTTCCGCTTCCGGCGCTATTGCCGTGCTGCCTACGCCGCCTTCAATTCGCTGCACCGCGAGGTGACGATAGGGTGTGTGGCCACGTACATCGCCGACCGCCAGTTGCGCAAGTCGGTGGCCGTTGCCGCCGTTGCCGTGGTGCTGGCACATGGCACCGCCATGGCGCAGGCCGACGAGGAGCGAGAGACGCGAACCCTGCCGGAAGTGCAGGTGATGATGGCTGCCGACAGTCTGTTCGGCACGCCCGAGCCTGCGGCGGTGTTTACCGCCGAGGATTTACAACATTCTTCTGTCCGTACCGTGGGCGACATCCTCGCCCTGCTGCCTGCCGTCGATGTGCGTACGCGCGGTGTGGGTGACGTGCAGGCCGACCTGTCGGTGCATGGAGGTACCTTCGACCAGATGGTCGTCATGCTCAACGGCATCAACATCAGCGACGCGCAGACGGGGCACCACAACATGGACCTGCCTGTCGACGTGTCGATGGTGGAGCGCGTGGAGCTGCTGACGCCGTCGCAGATGATGGCGCGCGGCGTGGTGGCTTTCAGCGGCGGCGTGAACATCGTGGTGTGCGAGGAGTACCGCGAGCGTCTGCTGGCGGAAGTCAGCGGCGGCAACTACGGCACCGCCAATGCCGCGCTGCTGGCCACCTGGCGTGCCGGCCAGTGGGCGCTGACGGCGGCGGGCTCGTACCACCGCAGCGACGGCTACATGCACAACACCGACTACCGCCACGGGAGTCTCTTCCTGCAGGCCCACCGCCACGCCGAGCGCGACGACTGGCAGCTGCAGGTGGGTGGCCAGATGAAAGGTTTCGGCGGTGCGGGCTTCTATAGTACCACCTATCCCGACCAGTACGAGGCCACGCGCACGCTGGTGGCGTCGGCCTACAATGTGCACCGCTGGCGCATGGCGCGCTTGGAGACAGCGCTATATGGGCGTCTGCATGGCGACCGCTTTGAGCTGTTCCGCGACGGTATGGTGGATGCTCCGGCCTGGTACACAGGACACAACCACCATATAGGCTCGACGGCTGGAGTGCGCAGCCGTGCGACGGTGCAGTGGGGCAGGGGAGAGCTGCTTGGCGGCGTCGACGTGCGCCGTGAGGGCATCAGGAGCAATGTGCTCGGCGAGCCCGACAGCACGCTGACATCGCCCTACACCAAGGCGGCGTCGCGCACGGGTCTGTCGCTGTTCGGCGGCTATCACTTGGCGGCCGGCCGCTGGGATGCGCAGGCAGTAGCGCTGGGGTTATACAATACGCGCTTCGGCCTCAACTACGGCTTCGCTGCCGACGCATCGTACAGCGTTGGGCGGCTGATGTGGCGCGTGTCGCTGTCGCGTACCTTCAGGGTGCCGTCGTTCACCGATTTATACTATCAGAGTGTCAACCAGCGTGCCAATGCCGCCCTCGGTGCCGAGAGCAGCCTCAACGCCGAGGCTGGCGTCGTGGCGCGTGGCAAGGCTCTGTCGGCGGGGTTGACGGCCTATTACCGCAGTGGCAGCGACATCATCGACTGGGTGCGCAAGCCCGACGAAGAGGTGTGGTATTCGATGAACCACACCCAGGTGGACGCTGTGGGCGTGGATGCTACGGCCGCAGCGAGAGTCGGCATCATGACGCTGAACGCAGCCTACTCGTGGTGCCGCGTGATGCAGGATGCCGGTGAGTGGATCAGCGGCTCGGCGCTGGAGTACCTGCGCCACAAGGGCACGCTGCTGCTGGCTGTGGAGCCTGTTAAGGGGCTGGTGCTGAAAGCCGACGCCACCTACCGCTACCGTGAAGGGCGCTATACCGACAGCGACGGCAATGTGTGCGCCTACGGAGGTGTGCTGCTTGTGGGTGCCGGGGCGGAATACACATGGTGCAGAGCTACGATATATGTGCGCGGCTATAACCTCACCGACAGCCACTACCGTGACCACGGCGGTGTGCCGCAGCCAGGCGTCACTATGTTGGCAGGCTTGCGTGTTAGTATTGAATAGAGGGTGAGGGCTTTGGAACCTTGATGGGGAACCACGAGCGCACGGGCTGGTCGAGGCCGAGGCCGTTCATGTAGTTGTAGGTGGCCAGACGCAGGGCTGCGCCTACGGCCTCGATGTCATAAGGGAATTGCGGCTCCCAGTCAACTTCGTTATTGCAGAATGGATTCGGCTCCAGCGTGGTGCGGTGTGCGCCGTAGCGTTCGGGGTTGAGGCCGCTGGGCGAATGGCAGGTCATGGCGTAGCGGTGCCAGAAAGCACTCTGCACGATGCCCTCGTCGAACATGCGCCGCACGGTCTCAAGGGCGTCGACGCTCTCCTGCAGCGTCTCGGTGGGGAAGCCGTACATGAGGTAGGTGTGCACCATGATGCCGGCGTCGCGCAGGTGGCGGCAGGCCTCGACGGTCTGGTGAATGGTGACACCCTTGTCTATCAGTTTGAGCAGACGGTCGCTGGCTACCTCGAGACCACCGCTCACGGCCACCATGCCGGCCTCGGCCAGCAGGTCGCACAGTTCGGCGGTATAGGCTTTCTCGAAGCGTATGTTGCCCCAGAAGCTGACGGCCAGGCCGCGCCGCAGTATCTCCTCGGCTACCTCTTGGAGCAGGTTGGGGGGCAGGGCTTCGTCGACAAAGTGGAAGCCTGTGCGGCGTGTCTGCCCCATGATGCGCTCCATGTGGTCCACCACCGAGGAGGCTTTGGGAGCGTGGTAGTTGCCGATATAGTCGAGCGAGGTGTCGCAGAAGGCGCAGCGGTGCCAGTAGCATCCGTGGGCCATCACCATCTTGTTCCAGCGTCCTTGGCTCCAGAGGCGGTGCATGGGGTTTGTTATCTCGGTGAGCGAGAGGTACTTGTCTAACGGCAGGTCGCTGAAATCGGGGCAGTGGTTGTCGGCATCCTTGCAGCCGTCGATTTTCACCTCGTGGCAGAACTCGTAGATGCGCTGGTCGCTCAACTGACGCCATTCCGTGTTTGGGAAGCCGCCGCCTATCTCGACGGTGGCTTTGGTGTTGGCTTTCAGCCACTGGCCGCAGCGCAGGGCGCCGTAGAGGCAGCCTGGGAAGGGCACGGTGAGGCACACCTTGTCGGGATGAAAGTCATTGACGATGGTTGCCAAGAGCTGCAGCATTATGTTGTCAATGGCGGAGGGCTCATTCTGCAGTTCGTCGTAGAGAGGGTCGAACGTAGGGGCGTCGTTGGATAGGTATTCGGCATAGCGTACCAGGTCGAAGTGTTGGTCGACATGTTCGCGTATGTAATCGGCTATGTCTTCGATGAATAGGGTGGCGAGGTGCATGGCCTTGTCGGTGGTGCCGCTTACGCCGAACGACCACTCAAGGTTGTCCTCGTCCAGTTGCTCGAAGCGCTTGCCCTCATGGAGTAGCGAGCGGTTGGCTATGCGAGGGCCTAGGGTGTCGTCCTGCCCACGCAGGAAACGCTTGACGGGCTCTATCAGCCGAGCCTGCCCTGTGAGACCGATGCTTGACAGAAAGTCCTGTGACAGAACACGGTCGGCAACCTCGATGCCGAGGTCTACCTGTCGCACCTCATGTCCTTCGGCGCTGTAAAAGCCTTTGAGGTACGCTGTTGCAGGGTAGGGTGTGTTGAGCTGCGTGAGCGGTGGTGTGATGAGCAGAATCTTTCCCATATATTATTGGTGCTCCAAGTCGGCATAAGCATGTCTGAAGTGGCTCCATGGTGCGGTCTGGAGTATTTCAGGATGGTACTTGGATACGTGTACGGTGGTATGCTCGTATTGCCAGTCGTCGAAAGCCGTCGAAGCCACATCTTGCGGCTCAAACCACAGGAATATTCCTCTTAAGGAACAACCGTAAAAGGCGTATGGCTTTATTACTTGCATGCCCAGCACGACCTCTGTCAAATCTTTGCAACCGGCAAAGGCATACTCGCATATGGTGTCGCACCACTGACCGCCGTTGTTTTGAACATTTGCTATACGTGTTACTCCTTGGTAGTCAACAATCTTTTCTTCGTATGAGGTGTCGAATCCTGCACAGTCGAATAGTCCATGGGGTTGTTCTGCCATAGCGTTATAGTTTGCATATGGTCGAACGGCTTGACTTTTTGACATGTTGTATAACACCCAGAGACCGTTGTCGCGAGTTACATATATGGGGTTATCCAAATCAAGCTGCTCATGTCGGTTAGGGTTACCTCTAAAAAAGAATCCATTTATAGAATAGTCATAGTGCCAGTTTTGGTCAGGTAATGACACCATCGCTGTTGGGTTCTGCATATGACGCAAATACCTTTCACCATCAATAACCATTTCGGTAGACGAAAACACTTGCATCGTGGCAGTGTGTATATAGTCTTGTGTCTGCACATATAATGTGATATTGGTTCTGTCCTCATTAACGGAGTAATAAACGGTGTCCGATTCTAAAAGTTCACCTGTTATGGGATTGCAGCGCATCTGGTTCCACACAAAACAGCCCTGCCAGTGCTCTACTAGGCTGCCGCCTTCCACAAAGCGTATTGTCTTGTATAGAGAGGAAAGCCCAGGGTAACCTATTATGTTACTGATTGGAGTGTATTGTTGGTTGATCTCAGATAACCACTCAATACTGGGGCAATACCACTCGCCAGTAAACGAGAATACCTCTTGTGCTTCTGGAGAGGTTCCCTGCTCGTTGGGTGTGTCCTTCTGGCAGGAAATCAAGCCTGTCAGTAGTATGATGGCCGATAAAATTGTTATGTGGTCTTTCACTGTTTGTATGTTTTTCAGGATGCAAAAATACGAAGATTTCCTAACATGGCAAAATATTGTTTTGTACGGCCCCCCTTCGGCCCCGGTACGGCCCCTCTATGGCCTTCCTCTGAAGAAATTCCGTGCCGGGGCGTCGGCTCTGCCGACAAGGGGGGCCATAGGGACTCCGTACAAAAAGTATCGTTTTGGACAGCCAAAAACGTTGTGCCGATGTCCGCCTGCCATGTCCCGGGCGGATGTGTTTTATTGCCTGAGAAGCAGTGGTATCCGTGGGTGTTGATATAATGTTTAATATTTTTTTATGTGGTTTGTAATAATGTTTGTATCTTTGCAATCTGAAATGAGACGTATCTGGATTGCAATAGTAAGGCTATTAGGCTGGAAGTTCCATCTGCCGGACCTGGACAAACGCCCGGAACTGCGGCGGTGCATCTTCGTGGTGGCCCCGCATACGGCTATTGCCGATTTCACCATCGGTGCGGCATACCTTTGGTCGATGGACGTGAACGGGCATGTGTTCATCAAAAAGGAGTTCTTCCGCTGGCCTTTGAAAGGGCTGATGCTTAAGAACGGCTGCATCCCCATCGACCGTGGCAACCGCCACAACGGCATGATAGAGTCTGCCGTGAGGGAGTTTTCCAAGGGCGGCACATTCACCATCGCCATCACTCCGGAGGCTACACGCAAGCCTGTGCATCGCTGGAAGCGTGGTTTCTGGGAGATTGCGCACCAGGCGGGCGTGCCGATAGTGCCGGCGTTTATAGATTTCCGCAATAAGGAGATAGGCCTTGGCGAGACCATCTGGACCACCGATGACTACGATGCCGACCTGCTGAAGGTGCGGCGCCTGTACAAGAAAGCGCTGGCGAAATATCCGGAGCGGTTCATTGAAGTGGACGACGCTGACGTCGCTCCACAGGACGAAAGAAAATAAATAAAACAAACAATATGGTTAGAAGAATCTTTGTTGAGAAGAAGGCTCCCTACGCCGTGAAGGCAAAGGAACTGAAGAACGAAATGGGCGAATACCTCGGCATCGAGGCCGAAGAGGTGCGCGTGCTTATACGTTATGACGTTGAGAACGTCAGCGACAAGACCTTTGCCCAGGCCAAGCAGACGGTGTTCAGCGAGCCGCCGGTGGACGATGTGTACGAGGAGAACTTCCCGCATAAGGATGGAGATTTCTGCTTCACAGTGGAGTACCTCCCCGGTCAGTTCGACCAGCGTGCCGACAGTGCCGAGCAGTGCGTCAAGCTGCTCAACGACAGCGAAGAACCTATCATCAAGAGTGCCACCACATACGTCATCAGCGGTCGCCTTACCGACGAGCAGCGTCAGGCGGTGGTGAAGCATTGCGTCAACCCTGTGGACAGCCGTGTCACCGACGAGCCAAAGCCTGCCACGCTGGAGGACCACTTCGACGAGCCAGCCGACGTGATTGTCTTCGACGGCTTCAAGGACATGGCTGAGCCGCAGCTGAAAGAACTCTACGGCAGCCTGGGTCTTGCTATGACCTTCGCCGACTTTATGCACATACAACGCTATTTCCACGACGAGGAGAATCGCAACCCCACCATGACGGAGATTCGTGTGCTCGACACCTACTGGAGCGACCACTGCCGTCACACCACCTTCGCCACCGAACTGAAGGACGTGAAGTTTGATGAAGGCTACTACCGTCCGCTTATCGAGGGCGCCTTCCAGCAGTATCTCGCCGACCACAAAGAGCAGTATGTAGGACGTAACGACAAGTTTGTCTGCCTGATGGACATCGGCACGCTGGCTGCCAAGCGTCTCAAGAAGGCCGGCATCCTCGACGACCAGGAGCCCAGCGATGAGATTAATGCGTGCTCCATCGTGGTGCCTGTGGTCATCGACGGCAACAAGGAGGAGTGGCTCATCAACTTCAAGAACGAGACCCACAACCACCCCACGGAGATTGAGCCCTTCGGTGGTGCCGCCACCTGTTTGGGTGGTTGCATCCGTGATCCGCTTTCGGGCCGCACATACGTCTATCAGGCCATGCGTGTAACTGGCGCCGCCGACCCCACCAAGCCCCTCAACGAGACCCTTGCCGGCAAGCTGCCGCAGCGCAAGATTGTTACCACTGCTGCCCATGGCTACAGCAGCTACGGCAACCAGATTGGTCTGGCTACCGGCCTGGTGAACGAGATATACCACCCCAACTATGTGGCCAAGCGCATGGAGATTGGCGCCGTCATCGCCGCCGCCCCGCGTCGTGCCGTGCAGCGCCTCACCTCCGACCCCGGCGATGTCATCATCCTGCTGGGTGGACGCACCGGCCGCGACGGTATCGGTGGTGCCACAGGCGCCTCCAAGAGCCACACCACCAAATCGTTGACCACCTGTGGCGCCGAGGTGCAGAAAGGCAACGCCCCCACCGAGCGCAAGATACAGCGCCTCTTCCGCCGCGAGGAGGTCTCCCACATAATCAAGAAGTGCAACGACTTCGGCGCCGGCGGCGTCAGCGTAGCCATAGGCGAGCTGGCCGACGGCCTGCAGATAAACCTCGACCGCGTACCCAAGAAGTACGCCGGCTTGGACGGCACCGAGCTGGCCATCAGCGAAAGCCAGGAGCGTATGGCCGTGGTGGTCGACCCCAAGGATGTGGACCTCATGCTGAAATATGCCGACGAGGAGAACCTCGAGGCTACCGTCGTGGCCACAGTCACCAAGGAACCACGCATGGTCATCAACTGGCGTGGCAAAGAGATAGTCAACCTCAGCCGCCGCTTCATCGACACCAACGGCGCCCACCAGGAGACCACGGTCTCGGTCACCATGCCCAGTAAACCCACAGAGCCCGCTAAGCCCAATAACACCAAGGACCTCTGGCTGCAGACCCTCGCCGACCTCAACGTCTGCTCGCAGAAAGGTCTGGTGGAGATGTTCGACAGCAGCATCGGCGCCGGCAGCGTGGTGATGCCCTACGGCGGTCGCTACCAACTGACACCCACACAGAGCATGGTCGGCAAACTGCCGCTGCTTGACGGCAAATGCGATACTGTCACCATCATGTCATACGGCATGGACCCCTACCAGACCTCGTGGAGCCCATTCCACGGCGCCGTCTATGCGGTGCTGAGTTCTGTGGCCAAGATCGCCGCCGCCGGTGGCGATGCCAGCCGTGTGCGCCTCACCTTCCAGGAATATTTCAAGAAATTGGGCAATGACCCATATCGCTGGGGCGAGCCTTTCGCCGCTCTGCTGGGAGCCTACAACGCCCAGATGGGCCTCAAGCTGCCTGCCATCGGTGGCAAGGACTCCATGTCCGGCACCTTCAACGACATCGACGTGCCGCCGACCCTATGCTCCTTCGCCGTGGGCATCAGCGACCTGCAGCATGTCGTTACCCCAGAGCTGAAGCAGGCCGGCAACAAGCTTGTGCTGCTTGACATCAAGGAGAAGGAGTTCGGCATGCCCGACTACGAAGATGCCCTCTGTCAGTATGCCGCCCTGCGCAAAGCCATAGAGGCCGGACAGGTCAAGAGCACCTATGCCCTTGGTTTCGGTGGCATTATCGAGGCTGTCAGCAAGATGGCCTTCGGCAACAAACTGGGCGTGAAGCTCACCACCACCGCCGACCTCGCCGCCTGCTGTGGCGTCGGCTTGGCCGACAAGCACTACGGCTGGATTGTCGTTGAGGTTGAGAACGCCGACAAACTGCCGTTCCATTGCGCCGAGATTGGCGAGGTTACCGCCGAGCCTGTATTCGAGGTGTCAGGTGAGAAGATTAGTCTTGAGGAATCCCTCGCCGCATGGCAGAAGACCCTTGAGGGTGTCTTCCCCACACGCAGCACTTCGCCCGTCAGTCCCATTCAGCCAATCAATCCCACCGACTTCAAGGACATCCACATCTGCTCGCACAAGGTTGCCAAGCCTCATGTGTTCATCCCTGCCTTCCCTGGCACCAACTGCGAGTACGACAGCGCCCGCGCCTTCAACCGAGCCGGTGCCGATAGCGAGATTATAGTCTTCCGCAACCAGAACGGCCAGCAGATACGCGAGAGCGTGGACGCCTACGTCAATGCCATCCGCCGCAGTCAGATTGTCATGATTCCCGGCGGCTTCAGCGCCGGCGACGAGCCCGAAGGATCCGCCAAGTTCATCACCAGCGTCTTCCGCAACCAGCGTATCGCCGACGCCGTGATGGAGCTCCTCAACAAACGCGACGGCCTGATGCTCGGCATTTGCAACGGTTTCCAGGCTTTGGTGAAGCTCGGCCTCGTACCCTTCGGTGAGATACGTCCGCAGGCCGCCGCCGCACCCACGCTGACCTTCAACACCATCGGCCGCCACCAGAGCAAGATGGCCTACACCCGTGTCACATCAAACCTCAGCCCGTGGCTGCGCAAGGCCGAGCTGGGTGCCACATACGTCATCCCAATCTCGCACGGCGAGGGCCGCTTCGTCGCTCCGCAGGAGTGGATCGACCGCCTCTTCAAGAACGGCCAGGTGGCCACGCAGTATGTCGACCTCAGCGGCAACCCCACTATGGACGAGGAGTACAACATGAACGGATCCTACATGGCCATCGAGGGCATCACCAGCCCCGACGGACGCGTCTTCGGCAAGATGGGCCACTCGGAGCGTCGCAGCAAGGGTAGCGCCATTAACATCTACGGCAACGATGACCAGCTCATCTTCGAGTCGGGCGTCCAATACTTCATGTAAGTCAAGCATCAACAACATGTAACAAGGACGGGAGCACCCGCAAGGGACTCCCGTTTTTTTTGAAAAACGACACTATGAAACGCTTATTTTTCACACTTTTGATAGGCCTGATGGCCCTTTCCACCACCTATGGCCAGTCGGCAGACGAGCGACTGAAGAGCCCCGACGGGCGCATGGAGGCCACGTTCTACCTCCGCGACGGAGTGCCTCACTACGAACTGAAGCGCGACGGCAAGCCCGTGGTGCTGCCCTCACGCATGGGCTTAACACTTGAGTGGCGCAAGAGCGACTTGGCCAGCCGTTTCCGCATCGCGAGGGTGGATACCACCAGTTTCGACGAAGTGTGGCAGCCCGTGTGGGGCGAGGAGGCCAACATACGCAACCACTACAACGAGTTGGCGGTCACCTTGGTGCAGGACTTCTACCTCGACCACGAGGGCAAGCGTGTCGACAAGCCGACGGTGATGGTCGTCCGCTTCCGTCTCTACGACGACGGCCTGGGCTTCCGCTACGAGTTCCCGCAGGATATTCAGAATTCAGAATTCAAAATTCAAAATTCCCTCGTCACCTTCTGGCTCACCGGCGAGCTGACGGAGTTCAGAATGGCTGGCGACCATACGGCCTGGTGGATTCCCGGCGACTACGATACGCAGGAGTTCAACTACACCCAGAGCCGCCTCAGCCAAGTGCGCCAGCTGCACGACAGCCCTCACATAAGCGGCGGTTGGCCCTGGAAGAGCTTCTCCGACACCGGTTTGCAGACCGCCTTGCAGATGAAGACAGACGACGGCTTGTATGTCAACATCCATGAGGCTGCGGTACTGGATTTCCCAACCATGAACCTCGACCTTGACCCCGACCGCTCAACGCTGAAGGTGCACCTCACGCCCGATGCCACCGGCTATGTCGGCCGCCTCACCTCGCCTTGCTACTCTCCCTGGCGCACCGTCCAGGTGTGCGAAAAGGCCACCGATGTGTTGCGCTCGCGCCTCATCCTCAACCTCAACGAGCCCTGTGCCTTGGAGGATGTCAGCTGGATACATCCTGTCAAGTACATGGGCGTGTGGTGGGAAATGATCAGCGACCACAGCACATGGGGCTACACCAACGACTTCCCCTCGGTGCGCCTGCCTGGCGACCCCTCGCTGCCGCCGTCGCTGCAGGGCGCCATCACCGACTACAGCAAAGCCAAGCCCCATGGCCGTCACGGAGCCAACAACGCCAACGTGCGCCGCTACATAGACTTCGCTGCCAAGCATGGCTTCGATGCCCTCCTCATCGAGGGCTGGAACATCGGCTGGGAAGACTGGTACGGCAAGGACAAGGACTATGTCTTCGACTTCCTCACCCCCTATCCCGACTTCGACCTGCCGGCTCTCAACGAATACGCCCACAGCAAGGGCATCCGCCTCATAATGCACCACGAGAGCAGCTCGTCGGTGACCAACTACGAGCGCTTCATGGAGCGCGCCTACAACCTCATGAACCAGTACGGCTACGACGCCGTCAAGAGCGGCTATGTCGGCCACATCGTCCCCCACGGCGAACACCACTACAGCCAGCCCATCATCAACCACTACCACCGCGCCATCGTCGAGGCTGCCAAGCACCACATCATGGTCAACGCCCACGAGGCTGTGCGCCCCACGGGCCTCTGCCGCACGTGGCCAAATATGATTGGCAACGAGAGCGCTATGGGTACCGAGTTCCGCGGACGCATAAATCCCGGCCACACCACCATCCTGCCCTTCACACGCCTGCAGGGCGGCCCCATGGATTACACACCCGGCATCTTCGAGACAGACATGGAGAAGAACGCCCCATGGAACCACGACCTCATGCGCCACACCATCTGCAACCAGCTGGGCCTCTACGTCACCTTCTACTCGCCGCTCCAGATGGCCGCCGATTTTCCCGAGCACTACGAGCCCCACCTCGACGCCTTCCAGTTCATCAAAGACGTTGCCGTCGACTGGGATACCAGCATCTACCTCTACGCCGAGCCGGGCGACTACATCGTCACCGCCCGCCGACCCAAGGTCTCCTCGCTGAACAAGGCCGCCGAAGGGGTAGGGGAGCTGCCCGACGGCAGGAAGGGCGTCATCAGCAACACCGCACGTTTCGTCTATGCCCTCCCCGACACCGTGCAGCATATCGACTTATCAACCTATCAACCTAAGGACACTTGGTACATCGGCGGCGTCACCGACGAGAACGCCCGCGAGTTCTCCGTCCGCCTCGACTTCCTCAAGCCGGGCGTCAAATACGAAGCCACTATCTATGCCGACGCCAAGGACGCCAGCGGCTATGTGTCGGACGTCAAGATGGGCTGGGAGGCCGCCCGCAAAGAAGGCTATAACCCCAAAGCTTACACCATAACCAAGAAGACCGTCACCAGCAAGACCGTCCTCAAACTCAAGATGGCCCCCTGCGGAGGCTTCGCCGTCAGCATCCGCGAGCGGTAGCCAACCGCCCGACAACCAAACCGTATTCAACCCCGCACAATGCCAAGAGGCGTCGTGTGGGGTTGCTTTTATACGGCTTATTCCGTACTGCTTGCACCTTCATTTCAACGATACTTTAACGATACTTCAACGATACATCAACGATGCGTATCGTCGAAATATCGTTGAAGTATCGTTGAAATATCGTTGAAATGGTATTGGAAAAGACTTGTTATCGGCTTTTTGGTGGCTGGCGGAGATATTCTTTCCGCATCTCGAAAAATATGCGTATCTTTGCAGTCGGAAATGTGTATCTTTGCAGTCGGAAATGAAGAGGTTTTCGGTCATATTCTGGATGCTGGTCCTGACGGCTCTGACGTCGCAGGCGCAGGTGTTTATCGGCTGCCGCACCGACAGCGGGTGGGCGGAGACACCTATGCTTCGTAAGACGTTCCATGTGGATGTCGGTGAGTTGCGGCAGACATCTCTCCAACAGGTCACTTACTCTGTTGGCGTTGCCTCGCTGGGTTACCACGAGGTGTATGTCAACGGCACGAAGGTGGGCGACCGGGTGATGCAACCCGCTGTGTCGCAGCTTGACAAGCGTGCGCTGGAGGTAACCTACGACATCACCAACCTCATCCACGAGGGCGACAACGAGCTGATGCTGTGGTTGGGGCAAGGCTGGGGCCGCATCTATGGCACTCCGGCGGCGGCCCGGGCGACGGTGGAGAAAACTGTTTCCGACGGCGAATGCGGGCTGATATACACAATCCTCACCACCGACAGCACCTGGGAGGCATCGCCCAGCGGCTACAGCTACACCGACAACTGGCAACCCATGCACTTCGGTGGTGAGAGACTCGACGCCAGGGTAAAGCCCAACTGGCGCCCCGCCTCGGTCTATGATGCAAGGGACATCCTCATTTCGCGTCAGGAATTCAAAGGCAATCGCGTCATTGACTCGTTGCAGCCCGATTATTTGACCAGGGAAGACAGTACTTGGTTTATCAAATTCAATCGGGTGGTGACAGGTTGGTTCCAGGCCGAGTTAAAGCCAGTGAATCCAAGTCAAGAGGTGACCATCGAATACCTCGACCACTACGAGGCCGTGCCGCCATTCACTGAGACTGACGTTTACATTGCTCGTGGATACGGACGAGAATTGTTCACCAATCGTTTCCACACCCATTCGTTCCAATACGTACGTGTAAAAGGAGCCGATATTGTGGGCTGCCGCGCCATGCAAATCTCTGCCGTCGACCCTAAGGAGGGTGCTACCTTCGAGTGCTCCGACCCGCGTCTCAACGCCATCCACGACATGGTAAAGTACACCCTCAGCTGCCTCACCTTCAGTGGCTACATGGTCGACTGCCCCCACATAGAGCGCATGGGCTACGGCGGCGACGGCAACTCGTCGACCAACACCCTGCAGACCCTCTGGGATGTGCGTTCCACTTATGCCAATTGGATGCAGGCCTGGAGCGATGCGATGGACAGCACCGGCGACCTGCCCTACGTGGCTCCTGCCTTCCGCACTGGCGGCGGCCCCTACTGGCAGGGCTTCGTGGTCAAAGCCCCGTGGCGCACCTACCTTAACTATGGTGACCGCTCGCTCATCTACCGCCACTACGACGACATGAGGCGCTGGCTGGAGTACATCGAGCGGCACAGCGAGGATTATATCCTGCAGCCTTGGCCCGACAACGAGCACCACAGCTGGTTTCTCGGCGACTGGGCGGTGCCGGAAGGGGTGGACAAAGGTGGCGAGAGCGTGCTGCACGCCAGCAGCTGCTTCATCAGCGACTGCCTGGCCGATATGGTGCAGATGGCCCGCATGACAGGAAATCCCGACGACGCTCGGCATTATGCTGAATGGCGGCAGAAGCTCAACGCCGCCATCCACCGCCACTTCTACCACCCCGAAAGCCACACCTACGCCAACGGCACGCCGCTCGACCAATGCTACGCCCTACTGATGGGCATACCGCCCGACAGCGCCACCGCCGCTGCGGTGAAGGCACGGCTCATCCAGGACTGTCACGGGAAGTATCGCGACCATATCGCCGCCGGCCTCATGGGCGTGCCCATATTCACGGAGTGGTGCATCCGCGAACGGCAGACAGACCTTATGGCCACCATATTACGGCAGGAGGATTATCCCGGCTACCTCAACATGATAAATCAAGGTGCCACCACCACTTGGGAGTCGTGGGATTGCGGCCGTCCCGGTAAGGAGGACCGCAGTCGTGTGCACAACTGCTACAACGGCATCGGTATCTGGTTCTACCAGGCGCTGGCCGGCATCCGTCCTGACCCTGAGCAGCCTGGTTACAAGCACTTCTTCGTCGACCCGCAGCCCTGCGAAGGTGTAGAGTGGGTGAGATGCACCAAGCCCACGCAATATGGCGACATACGTGTGGAGATAAACGACAATGTATTGAGACTCATCGTCCCCGAAGGCGCCACCGCGACGCTGTTCCCGGGCTCTGCCAAGGAGCGGACACTCGAGAGTGGAGAATATATTATAGCATTATGAAACGTTTTGTTCCGATACTCATAGCCTTGCTGCTCGTTTCTTGCGGCAGCAGGATCAGAATTGTCTCGCCGACCGTCGAGATGCAGGATGGGAGTATGCCGTTGGCTACTGCCGAGCCACGCTTCAGCTGGCAGTATGAGGCCGAGGTGAACAACGTAGTTCAGACGGATTACCGCATCATCGTGGCCTCCACGGAAGAGAACGCGAAGAAGGGCATCGGCGACCTGTGGGATACCAAGACCATAGATACCAACCAGATGCTTTACATCCCCTACGGGGGCAGTCCGTTGAAGAGCCGCGACCGCTGCTGGTGGAAGGTGTACGCCACCGTGACCTACGGCAAGCATAATAGAAAGAAGTCCCTGGAGAGCGACGTGCAGCACTTCGAGATAAGCCTGCTCTCACCCGACGACTGGAAGGCACACTGGATTGGACGCGACTACACGGATGACCAATTGGAAGGCCACACCGCCATCGCGGCGCGCTACCTACGCATGGACTTCCCGCTCGACAAAACGTTCATCGAGCGGGCGCGTCTCTACATCAGCGGGCTTGGCGTATATTCTGCCTACATCAATGGTGCCGAGGTGGCTCCCGACGAGCTAATGAAACCAACCTTGAGTGACTACACGCAGCGCATCTATTTCAACGCCTACGACGTTACGGATCTCCTGCATCACAGTGACCACAATACCGTGGGTGTTATCCTTGAAGGCGGCCGTTTCACCACCATACGGCACGACACCAACTACCTGGAATGGTGCGGAATCAACCACGCGGCGCACTACGGCCTTCCACAGTTGCTGCTGCAGTTGGAGGTGTTCTACAAGGACGGCACCGCCGACACCTTCGTAAGTGACAACAGATGGAAGATTACCAATCGCGGTCCGATACGCAAAAGCAACGAGTTTGACGGCGAGACCTACGATGCGCGGCTTGACCTCGGCGCATGGACACTGCCGAGCTATGACGACAGTGAGTGGGATGACGTTGTGGTCGACTACGACCGGCAGAATATGTACCGCGAGGACATCTACAACCCGCGCCACCGCGTCGCCCGCGAATACCCCGTTGTTACCGGTAGCCCTCTGCCAAGCGACTACCGGCGGCCCGACCCGATGCAGCTCCTCTCACCGCAGCCCAACCCCAACATCAAGGTGCAGCACCGGCTGAAGCCCGTGAGCCTGTTCCGGAAAGGCGACAAATGGATAGTGGATATGGGACAGAACATGGTGGGAGTTATGAGCACTTCGATGTACGGCATGAAACCTGGCGACACGGTTACCTTCCGCTATGCCGAGCTTCTCAACGCCGACAGCACACTATACACAGAAAACCTCCGTAGTGCAGAATGCACGGACCGCTACATCGCCGCTGGCGAGGAGGACACATGGTATCCAACATTTACCTACCATGGGTTTCGTTATGTAGAAATAACGGGATTGCGGAAAGCCCCGAAGCTCGGCGACTTCCGAGGTCTTGTGATGTATGACGAAATGCTGATGACTGGCACCTTTGAGACCTCGAACGACATTATCAACGCCGTCTACCGCAACGCCACATGGGGCATACGCGGCAACTACCGCAGTATGCCCACCGACTGCCCGCAGCGCGACGAGCGCATGGGTTGGACCGGCGACCGCACCACCGGCTGCTACGGCGAGAGCTTCATCTTCGACAACCACCGCCTCTACGCCAAATGGCTGCAGGACCTCGAAGACAGCCAGTTTGAGAATGGCGCGCTACCCGACGTCGCACCCGCCTACTGGCGCAACTATACCGACAATATGACCTGGCCGGGCGCTTTCATCACCGTGGCCGACATGCTCCTCCAGCGCTATGGTGACATGCGTCCCGTCGAGCAGCACTACAACGCTATGAAGCGCTGGATGCTCCACATGAAGAAATACTACCTCAAGGATGGCATACTGATACGCGACACCTATGGTGACTGGTGCGTGCCGCCCGAGAGTCCCGAATTGATACACACCCGCGACACCAACCGCATGACCTGGCCCGCCAACCTCTCCACGCCCTACTACTATCAATACTGCAAGATAATGAAAGGCATTGCGGCCAAGATTGGCAAATATGCCGACACAGCATATTTCCGGGAAGAGATGGACTTCGTCAGAAACGCCTATAACACCCGCTACCTCGACACCGTTCGCGGCTGTTACAGCAACAACACCGCCACCGCCAACCTCCTGCCGCTGGCCTTCGGCATGATACCCTCGGAGAGGCTTGAACACAAGGTGTTCGACAACATCGTTGACAAAATAGAGAACGACTTCGGCGGTCACGTCGCTACGGGTGTCGTCGGCATCCAGCACCTTATGCGTACCCTCACCAAATACGGCAGGGGAGATCTTGCGCTGAAGCTCACCACTGACACCACCTACCCCTCTTGGGGGTATATGGTCAAGCGGGGTGCCACCACCATCTGGGAACTTTGGAACGGCGACACGGGCGACCCGTCGATGAACAGCGGTAACCATGTGATGCTGCTTGGCGACCTTATCATCTGGTACTACCAATACCTCGGCGGCATACGTAGCACATCGGGCAACAACTCATTCTGGCTGCAACCCTATCCCCTCGAAGGCCTCTACAACGTCAACTGCTCATACAACTCTGTATATGGGCGTATAGAAAGCAACTGGCGTCGCAAGGGTAACCGCTTCGAGTGGGACATCGTCATTCCCCCCAACACTACGGCCACCGTGATGCTGCCCACAAGCCATTGCGGCTGGGAGACACATAGTCTCGGCAGCGGCTGCCATCACCTCACAAGCATTCTTAAATAAAAACCGATACAATGAAACGTTTACCATTGCTCCTTGCGCTCGTTGTGCTGCTCTCCAGCGGCTGTGGCAAGCATGCCGACGAGCTGAAGATCATCTCCTTTAATATCCGCTACAATTCGTGGAACAATATCGACGGCGAGAACGGCTGGCCATACCGCAAGAATGCTGTGGCGCGCATGATAGACGAGGAGCGTCCCGCTGCCATCGGCCTGCAGGAAGCGCTGATTGACCAACTGCTGTACCTCGACAGCTGCCTGCCGCAGTATCGCCGCATCGGCGTGGGGCGTGACGACGGCAGAGAGGGCGGTGAGTTCATGGCCATCTACTACGACACCACGCGCTTGACAGCCCATAGAGTGGGCACTTCGTGGTTGAGCGAAACGCCTATGGAACCGAGCAAAGGATGGGATGCCGCTTGCTACCGTACGGTCACATCGGTGTTCTTCACCGACAAGATAAGCGGGCAGTCGTTCTATTATCACAACACCCACCTCGACCATATGGGAACTGTGGCCCGGGCCGAATCCGCAAAGTATCTCGCCTCGCTTACATCCGAGGCTGAAGGCTCTCCCGTCATCTTGGGTGGCGACATGAATTCCACCATCGACGACACCATTTTCCGTGCCTTATATAGCGTCGGCCTCCAAGATGCCCGCACACTCACCGACAGCACCAGCAACGCCATCACCTACAACGCCTACGGCCAAGCTGAGGGTTCGGTCATTGACCACTTCTTTGTCAAGGACATAATGGTGCTGCAGTTCCGCACGCTCAACGGCGACTACGGCGTACCCTACATCTCCGACCACTACCCGATAGAGATAGTTATTCGGCTGTAATCTTTGCCACGAAGCCGCCACCGGGGGCGAGGTGGCAGTTAAGAGTTTTGAGATTTGAGTTAAGAGTGAATATCTCGGGGCGGTAATCGCTGCCACGGCGGTAGGCATTGACACCGTCGCGATAGAGTTCCACGACACAGAACGATATGCCCAGCTGACTTATGTCTACATTTAAATCGCGTTCCGTCCAGTTGGTGATGCCGCCTATGTACCAGGTATCGCCTTTGCGTCGGGCGGTGACGATATACTCGCCCACTTCGCCCTGCAGTACGCATGTCTCGTCCCACACCGTGGGTATCTCAGCCACAAAACGTGTGTAGTCTGGCTCCTTCTCATAGTTGGTCGGTGAGTCGCACAGCATGTTCAGCGGCGACTCCAGCACGATATACAGCGCCAGCTGGTGGCAGCGTGTACCCTGACTCATAGGCTCATTCCAGCTGGGATGGAAGCTGTTGCGGCAGCCGTTGAGCATAGCGCCCTGGGTGTAGTCCATCGGGCCGGCGGTCTGCCGGATGAAGGGTATCTCGCAGTCGTAGCGCATCTGGTCCCATTCCAGCCCTGCCCAACGCATCTGCTCGAGGCCGAAGACGCCTTCGAAGTTGAGCACGTTGGGATAGGTGCGGTTGAGGCCCGCAGGCTTGAAGGCGCCGTGGAAGTCCACCACCAGGTGGTAGCGGGCGCACATCTCGGCTGTGCGGCGGTAGAAGTCGGTGACTATCTGGTCGTCGCGGTCCATGAAGTCGACCTTGAAGCCCTTGACGCCCATCTGGCTGTAGTGCTGGCAGACATGCTCCATTTCGCGGTCGAAGGCATAGTAGCCTGCCCAGAGAATGATGCCCACGTTGCGCTCGTTGGCATAGTTGACAAGCATCGGTATATCAATCTCCGGCACCACCTGGAAGAGGTCGGCCTTGCCGTTCACGGCCCAGCCCTCGTCAAGGATGACGTATTCAATGCCGTAGTGTGAAGCAAAGTCGATATAATGCTTGTAGGTGTCGTTGTTGATGCCCGCCTTAAACGGTACTCCGCCAATATTCCAATTGTTCCACCAGTCCCAGGCCACCTTGCCGGGCTTGATCCAGCTGATATCGTCTACCCTCGAGGGCTCCCCAAGCAGGTAGCTCATGTTGTTCATGGCAATCTCCTCGGCGGTGCCCACCATCATGATGCGCCAGGGGAAGTGCTTGGTCTTGTCCATCTCGGCGATATAGTTCTCGCGCTCCTTGACAATCAGCTGCAGGTTGTTGTGGCCTCCCTGCTCCACACGGCGGGGCAGCGGTGCGTGGTCGCCGACAAGGATGCCGCTCTCGCTGGTGCCACGCAAGTAAAGCCCCGGGTAGTCGCACAACGACGACTCGGTGAGGCACACCTTAATACCGTTGTCGGCATGTACCATGACAGGCAGGAAGCAGAGCCTCCGCGGGTCGAGTTGCGAGAGGGATAGGGTTGTGTACTGGTTCTCGAATGAGCTGCTGTACTGCACATTGTGTCGAGTCGAGTCGAACTGGCTGACGTAGGCCGCAGTGGTATTCCAGTTGCGGGCAAAGATATACTGCACCTCTTCATGCCAAATCCAGCACGGAACATTATCCTCCCAAACGTAGCGGTAGGCAATGCCTTCATTGTAGGCTCGGAAGACGACGGAGAACCCTTGATACAGCTTCAACGTCAGCTCGTTGTAGTGGTTCCGCATCGTGGCCTGCCGCATAAAGGGCGAGGCAATGGTCTCGTCGACGCTGCGACGTGAGAAGCGCTTCACCGTCAGGGTTCCAAATTCTTTTTTGCGCGAAGTACCGTAAAGACCGAGCTGCGACGGAAGCATCATATGTTCGCCGTTGTATTCGACGTCGTAGGTCAGCCCCAAGCCCAAGTCATCGGCGGCAATGTGCGTCACCAGCCGTCCGTCGGGCGAGGCCAACGTATATGTCTTCTTCTGGGCACCGGCCGTCAAACCCAGCGCCAGCACCATCAGTATCGTGATTGTCCTTCTCATAGAAATGAATATTATCCAAGTGCAAAAATACAACCTTTTTCCGAATATCAATTTTTTTTGTAACTTTGCAATCCGAAAACAAACAAAAACAGATGGCAAGCAACCCTGACTTTGTGCAGTATATCGTCGACCAATGCGGCGGCGCAGGCGAGATTTCAGCCCGCAAGATGTTCGGCGACTGGTGCGTCTACTGCAACGGCAAACCCTTCGGCCTGGTTTGCGACAACGGTTTCTATGTCAAGCCCACCGAGGCGGGGCGCCGTCTGCTGCGCGCCGAGGACATGCGTCCGCCCTACGACGGCGCCAAGCCCCACTTCTATATCGAGGATGTCGACGACCGCGACTACCTGTCGGCACTGGTGCGCGCCACCTGCGCCGAGCTGCCGGAACCTAAACCTAAAAACAAGAAGAAATGAAACGACTGACACTCATCTTCGCCCTTGCCGCGCTGGTGCTGGCGGGCTGCAAACACGACAAACCGGAAAACACGCAGGACGGCACGGCTTTCGCCACCCGCATACTCAGCGGCGTGCAGTGCTATCAGGTGACATTTGACAAGGAGAAAGAGCCTTGGGGCACCGACTTCACCACCAAGACTGACTACACGCTGGCGTGGCCTGTCGAGGGTGCGGTGACGGCCGAGACCGAGCGCGAGTTGCTGCAACTCTACTTCATGGACAGCTCGTCCGTAAGCTTCGACGAGGCTGCACGGCGATGGCTCGCCATGCCGTTCTCCTACGAAGATGAGTATGAGTGTGAGCGTAAGCCTATTGATGCCGTTGACGAGAACTCCAACTATGGCTACATGCACCTCGAGAGCAGCGTCACCGAGGACAGCACGCTGGCTGTCTTCATCGTCAAGACCGAGAGCTTCGTCGTAGGTGCCGCCCACGGCATGTACTCGGTCGACTACCTGACCGTTGACAAGTCCTCAGGCAGCGCCATCCATGTCGCCGACCTCGTCACCGACACCAACCTCCTCTGCGAGGCCGTGGCCCGTGCCATACAAGACCTCGACGTCAACAAAGACATCCGCGAGTGTCTCTTCGACGAGTTCCGCGACGCGGCGCGCATGCCAATGCCCGACAACTTCGTCGTCGACAGCGCCCGCAACAGCATCACCGTCGTCTACAGCCTCTACGAGATAGCCCCCTATGCTTGCGGCATCCAGAGCGTCGTGCTGCCCATCTTCTGGCTTTCCAAGCACGTCCCCCTCACCCCCTATGCCAAGCGCCTCTTCGGCCCCGGCTGCTCCGTGGAGTAAAACATTCTCTATAAGAAATACAACAAATCAAACATCATACCTATGAAACAGCAGAAAGACATCCTGAAAGGACTCAAGCCAGAGCGCGTATGGCACTGGTTTGGAGAGATTATGCAGATTCCGCGCCCGTCTAAGCACGAGGAGCGCATCAGCGCCTACCTCGTCAAGTGGGGCAAAGACCACGGTCTTGAGACCAAAAGCGACAAGCTTGGCAATGTGCTCATCCGCAAGCCCGCCTCGAAGGGCTACGAGAAGAGTGCCGGCGTGTGCCTGCAGGCCCACATGGACATGGTCTGTGAGAAGAACAGCAGCAAGAAGTTCGACTTCATGAAAGACCCCATCCAGCCCGTGTTGGACGGTGAGTGGCTCACCGCCGACGGCACCACCCTCGGCGCCGACGACGGCATCGGCGTCGCCGCCATCCTAGCCATCCTCGAGGACAAGAAGATAGCACACCCCGCACTTGAAGCCCTCATCACCGTGGACGAGGAGACCGGCCTCACCGGCGCCAACGGCCTCAGCAAGAGCTGGCTCAAGAGCGAGATATTGCTCAACTTCGACGACGAAGACGAGGGTGAGTACTGCATAGGCTGCGCCGGTGGCATAGACACCACCGCCGAGATGGACTACAAGCTGGTGCCTGCAGTGAAAGGCCACAAGGCTTTCCGCGTGAAGGTGAGCGGCCTGGTGGGTGGCCACAGCGGCGACGACATCAACCGAGGCCGCGCCTGCGCCAACAAGCTCCTGAACCGCATCCTCTGGGAAGGCACCTACAAGCACTCCATGCGTCTGGCCTCCATCGACGGCGGCAACTTGCGCAACGCCATCGCCCGCGAGGCCGAGGCCGTGGTCACCGTGCCCGAAGCCAACGTGCGCGCCTTCAAGACCATGGTCACCAAGATGGGCAAGGCCATGGTGTTCGAGTTCCGCTCCACCGAGCCTGACATGGAGTTCGAGCTCCGCGACGTCGACATGCCCAAGAAGCTCATCGACAAGGAGACCCAGGAGCGTCTCGTCAACCTGCTCTACGCCTGCGCTCATGGTGTGCTGGCCATGAGCCGTGAGATTGAGAACTTCGTGGAAACCAGCACCAACCTGGCTTCCATCAAGATGAAGGATGGCGTGATACATTTCGCCACCAGCCAGCGCAGCAGCGTGGAAAGCGCCAAGATGGCCGCCGCCGCCAAGCTGGAGAGCACCTTCCGCCTGGCAGGCTGCCGCGTGAAGCACAGCGACGGCTACCCCGGCTGGACTCCCAACCCCGACAGCCGCGTGCTGAAGGTGGGTGTCGACGTGTACAAGAAGATGTACGGCAAGGAGCCCGTGGTCCGCGCCATCCACGCCGGACTGGAGTGCGGCCTCATCGGCGAGAAGTACCCCAACATGGACATGATAAGCTACGGCCCCACGCTGCGCGGTGTGCACAGCCCCGACGAGCGCATCGAAATCAAGACCGTCGCGATGTTCTGGAACCAGACTCTTGAAATCCTCAAGAAGCTGAAATGAATGAAACTAATAGTATTACGGAGGCCGACAACCTGTCGGCCTCCTTTTTTTTTGTTCGCCGCTTCTTGCCCAAACTGTCCCACTACGGTGCAAACCCCAGTGGCAGTAATGGCTTGGAGAAATTAGTGTTGTGTATATCCCTGATAACAAGCGCAGCGGTAGAAGGTGCTTCTACTCTATCGAGAGCACCTCGGTGGCCACGTATTGGCTGTTGCCGCGCCAGGGGAGGGTGCCCATGTAGCGTTTCCAGCGGAGCTCGACACGGCGGCCGGAGGCGCGCATCAGTGTGTCGGCCACGGCCTTGTCGGTGACTGAGAACTTGAGCTCGTTGCTGTGCAGCCCTTCGGTGGTCTTGCCGGTGGAGCGGAAGCCGCTTTGTATCATCTTGCCTTCGTAGGTCTTGAATATGACGCCTTCCTTCTGGAAGTAGTTGAGGTCGCCGGCGTTGACGCCCGTGCTGTAGACGAAGAAGAAGCGGAAGAAGATGAAGAGTGTGAGAGCGAGAACCGCTATGAGTGAGATGATTGTGATGATTTTTGCTTTGCGTGACATTGCCATGACGATGAATTTTTAGGGTTTGTTTTCGGGTGCAAAGATACGTTTTTTTATCGACATGGTGCAAAATTCTTTTCCGCGGGGGCACAATAAAAGTCACATTGAGCCGTTATTTGCATAAATTAACTTACACGCCTTATGAAGATCTTGGTTCTCAACTGCGGCAGCTCGTCGCTAAAGTATCAGCTGATTGACGTTGATACGCGTACCGTCATGACCAAAGGCCTGCTGGAGCGCATCGGGTTGCCGAGCGGCATCTTCAGCTACACCAGCAAGGGTGAGAAGCACACCAAGGAGTGTCCGATACCGAACCACACGGAGGGCCTACGCTTGGTGATGGAGGCGTTGACCGACCCCGTGACGGGCGTCATCAAGAGCATCAAGGAGGTTGGCGCCGTGGGACACCGTTTTGCGCACGGCGGCGAGTATTTTACTAAGAGCGTGCAGATTACGCGCGATGTCATCAACAAGGAGGAGTCGCTCATCGACCTGGCACCGCTGCACATACCGGGCAACATTATGGGTGCCGAAGCCATCAACAACGTGATGCCCGACGTGCCGCAGGTGGCGGTGTTCGACACCTCGTTCAACCTCAGCATAGAACCGAAGAACTACCTCTACGGCATCCCCTACGAGTTCTACGAGCAGTACGGCATACGCCGCTACGGCTTCCACGGCACGAGTCACCGCTTCGTTGCCAAACGCGGTGCCAAGATGATTGGCAAATACTGGAAAGACCTGAAGATCATCACCTGCCATTTGGGCAGCGGCGCCTCGATCTGCGCCATTGATCACGGCAAGAGTGTCAACAACTCGATGGGTATGACCTCGCTCGAGGGCCTCACCATGGGTTCGCGCTGCGGCGACATTGACGTGGGCGCAGTACTATATCTGATGGACAAAGCTCATATCAGCCCACAGGAAATCAACGATATACTGTACAAGAAGAGTGGCCTTACGGGTCTGACGGGCGCTTCGCCCGACATGCGCGACATCTGGGCCGGCGTGCAGCGCGGCGACAAGCGCAACACACTGGCCTTCGAGGTCTTCGCCCAGCGCTGCAAGAAATACATAGGCGCTTTCATGGCGCAGATGAACGGCTGCGACCTGCTCATCTTCACCGGCGGCATAGGCGAGAACGCCTGGTTCATGCGCCACGCCATACTTGAAAACATGGACTGGCTTGGCGTAGAGGTGGATATGGAGCTCAACGACCGCACGGCCGGCGTCGACGCTGTCATCAGCAAGTCTGGCGCGCGCGTCACCACGGCGGTGGTGCTCACCGACGAGGAGCTGGCTATAGCCGTCGATACCTACAAGATTGTCACTGGGCAACTGTAAATTATGCGTATACTTGGCCTCATGTCGGGCACGTCGCTCGACGGTATTGACCTTGCCCTCTGTGACATCAACGAGAGCGGCTATAGCGTTGTGGCTGCGGAGACCATGCCCTATTATGAAGAGTGGCGGAAGCGCCTTTCTACACTAGAGCATGCTTCTGCTTACGAGTATGCGCTCGCCAACGTTGAGCTTGGGCATCTGTATGGCCGTACAATCAATTCCTTCCTTTTGAAGCATAACCTTGAGACCGATGCTGTTGCTTCGCATGGACATACTATCTTCCATCAGCCGCATCTGGGTCTCACCACACAGATTGGCGACGGCGACGCCATAGCCGCCGAGACTGGCCTGCCGGTGGTATCGAACTTCCGCACGTTGGATGTGGCGTTAGGAGGCCAAGGAGCGCCGTTGGTGCCTATTGGCGACGAGATGCTCTTTGGGCAATATGATGCGTGCCTTAACCTCGGAGGTATTGCAAACATTTCGTACCGTGCCGATGGCAAGCGTGTAGCGTTTGACATCTGCCCGTGCAACATGGCGCTGAACCGTTTGGCGGCGTTGCTTGGCTATCCCTACGACAAGGGTGGCGTCAACGCTCGCGGAGGTCAGGTGCATACTTGTCTGCTGCACGAGCTCGACGCGCTACAATATTATGCTACTGTGGGTCCAAAGTCGCTGGGCAAAGAGTGGTTTGTCGACCAGTTCTGGCCGTTGGTGAAGGCTTTCATAGGCGTAGTACCATCGTTATCGAAAGTGCGCGACGCATTGGCCACAGTGTCGGCACATATTGCCATGCAGATTGGTCGGGTGCTTGAGGCGCATGGTATAGGCACTCTGCTGGTGACTGGCGGAGGGGCGTGGAACAGTTACCTGATAGAGCAGATTGGTGAATACCGCCCGTCGACTGCTATTACCGTTCCCGACGAGCTGACCGTCAATTACAAGGAAGCCATCATCTTCGCCCTTCTGGGGTATCTGCGTCTCACCGGGAAGGTGAACACGTTGGCATCTGTGACGGGTGCCAAATGCGACTCGGTTGGGGGTGTTTTGTCCGGTATGATGCCGTCGAAGTAACGCTGCATCATATTCCTTTCGGTTTGATAATTACGTTATTGCGAAATTATTTGCAAAATAATTTGGCCATATCGGAAAATGTTAGTACTTTTGCACCCGCTTTTGAGGCCGAGAGAGGCCCGGAGGATGGCGGGATAGCTCAGCTGGTTAGAGCGCTGGATTCATAACCCGGAGGTCATCAGTTCAAGTCTGATTCCCGCTACAAACACAAGGTATCATCCATCGTCGGTGATGCCTTTTTTTATGCTTGCTGCAATAAAAAAGATCTAATTGCGTTTTCTTTATATGTTTGAGAAGACCGGTAAAGCATACATGTCCATATGGCGTTATGTCGAGTGTGGTGCCGTTGTGGCTGTAGCGGCAATTATTCGTTGTCTTTATGTTGGCAAGGCCGACATAGGGAACGACGAATGTTTCTCTTTGTTTTACGCCAGCCGGTCGCTTGCTGACATATTGGTAGGCCTTTCCGCCTACGACAATCCGCCGTTATGGGAGTTGTTGCTCCATTTTTGGGTGATGCTATTTGGTGTCAGTGTACTGTCTCTAAGGATCTTGTCTCTTGTTTTCAGCGTGTTGACTGTAATACCGATATGGCTCACCGGCGAGCGTTATGTCGGACGGCATGTAGGCCTTCTGGCGTCGACGATGTATGCCTTCTCGACGATGTCAATATTCCTCTCCCACGATGGCCGCATCTATAGCCTTTTGGGTATGTTGGCGGCCTGGTCTCTATATTTCTTTCTTACAGTCCTCGATGAAAACTATCGCGGCCGCTCTGCCTGGGTATGGCTCGCAGTGGTCAATGTCCTAATAATGTACAGCCATTATATGGCTTTCTGGGTTATTGTTGTCGAAGCTGTATCGTTGTTGTTTGTCCCTGGAGCCCTGCGACGTTTGTGGAAACATGGTCTTGTACATGCGGCGGTATTGATTCTGTGCTATATCCCTATGTGGGCAGTACTGTATGCGCGCTTTATGGACTCAGGCGTACATGGTACGTGGATAGCCAAAACCGAGGGCTTCGACACGTTGTACTTCATGTTCTGCCACTTGACCAATTCGCCTGTGCCAACAATACTGTTCCTAGTATTGTCGCTCTGCGTTCTGGTTATGACTGTGGTTGCTATGGTGCGCAAGCGTTTCCGTGTGAGCAATGTTACGTTGTTGACCGCTGCATGGTTAATCCCTTTGATGGTCTCGTTCGTTGTATCGTTCTTTGTGGGCATGTTCCTCGACCGTTATTTCTACTTTGCGCTTCCAGCCTATCTGCTTGCCTTGTCGGCCTATTGTCGCAGGCTGGCTGGTGATAAGGTTAGGCTCTATTATTATTTGTGCGGTGTCATGGTGTTGCTTATGGCGCTCTCGTGCAAGCCCGACGATACTCGGTTGCGTTATGCTGGATGGAAGGGAAATGTCAGTGCTACGGCACAGCGTATGCTTGAACTGGAACAAGCTGAGCCTTGTAATATAGTTATTGCGCCGGAATGGATAGATAAGCAATTAGTCTATTACTTCGACACAGCCCATACGGCTTTTTTAACAGAAGGACGCGTGGAGCAGCAGGTCTTTGAGCCTTATCTCGCACCGCGGGGATACCTCTATTGCAACAGCGTCAGTATGCCGGAAAGACCTGTGGTGCATATAGTTCGCGAGCAATGGTATCCTGTTGAAGAGTGGACGTCAATGCTTGAGAACAATGGATACGTGCAGCAGGGAGTGGAATCTTTCCAGCAGCAAGAAATAATAACATACAGGAAACCCGAGTAAAGTCTATGGACGACAAGCATCTTTACAGCAACTTTGAATATGACTCGGCGCTGAGTGTGCAGGAGGGCGTCAAGCAGCCGGAACAAGTCAACAACAGCTATGTGGAGCGTATGCGTGCCAAGCGGCGCCAAGGTCCTACGACCGAGGAACTTATCAGCGGCATACTGCATGGCGACCGCACCCTGCTGAGCCGCGCCATAACCCTAGTCGAGAGTTCGCTCTACGCCCACCAGCAGCAGGCCCAGGAGGTGATTGAGCGCTGCCTGCCATACAGCGGCAAGAGCGTGCGTCTCGGCATCACCGGTGTGCCGGGAGCAGGCAAGAGCACCACCATCGAGGCGCTGGGCAAGATGCTCACCGCCCATGGCCACAAGGTGGCCGTTCTGGCCATCGACCCCAGCAGCGAGCGCTCAAAGGGCTCCATCCTCGGCGACAAGACCCGCATGGAGGAGCTCAGCGTAGACCCCAACGCTTTTATACGTCCCAGCCCTTCGGCCGGTTCGCTGGGCGGTGTGGCCCGCAAGACACGCGAGATCATAACCCTCTGCGAGGCGGCTGGTTTCGACGTGGTGATTGTGGAGACCGTCGGCGTTGGCCAGAGCGAGGTGGCCGCGCATTCCATGGTAGACTTCTTCCTGCTGCTGCAGCTCGCCAACACTGGCGATGAGCTGCAGGGCATAAAGCGCGGCATCATGGAGATGGCCGACATGATAAGCATCAACAAATGTGAGCTCGACAAGCAACGCTCCGAACTCGCCGCCGCCCAGTTCCGCAACGCGCTGCACCTCTTCCCCATGCCCGAAAGCGGCTGGACCGTCAAGGTCACCCTCTGCTCGGCCTACACACACGAGGGCATCGATGAGTTGTGGAACTCAGTGATGGAATATGTCACCTTCACCAAGCAGAACGGCTACTTCTACCACAAGCGCCAGCAGCAGAACCTGCGTATCATGACCGAGGCGCTGGAGAACGGCCTGCGTGAGCGCTTCTACAACACTCCCGGCATAGAGGAACGCATCGAGGCCCTCAAGAAGGACATCCTCGACAACAAGATAAGCCCCTATGCTGCGGCCGACCAGTTGCTGGCATGATATACGTACACGTACCGTTCTGTCGCCGCAAGTGCACCTACTGCGCCTTCTACTCGAGAGTGGAGAGCGGTGATGTGAGATTGGAGCGTTATGTCGATGGGCTGTTGCGTGAAATGGAACAGCGTCACGGCGAGCAACCGCATGGGATACAGACCGTTTACTTCGGCGGTGGCACTCCTTCGCTGCTTCCGCTGCCCGAGCTGGCCCGCATCGTGGACGGACTGCGGCGTTGGTTCGACGTGTCGCACGTGCAGGAAGCCACTATCGAGGCTAATCCAGAGGACCTGACGCCCGAATACCTGCGCGGTCTTGCTGAGCTGCACTTCTTCAACCGTCTGAGTGTCGGCGTGCAGAGCCTTGACGACGGCATGCTCCGCATGCTCAACCGCCGCCACACGGCCCGACAGGCCCTCGACGCCATCGAGAACGCCCATGCCGCAGGCTTCGACAACATCAGCGTCGACTTCATCTACGGCCTGCCCGCCCTTCCGCCGCTCACCCTTCACCTCCCGCCTTACGTCACCCACGTCTCCGCCTATGCTCTCACCGTCGAGCCCGGCACCGCGCTGGCCGTGCAGGTGGAGCAGGGGAGGGTTGCGCTGCCCAGCGACGAGGAGGTCGTGCGGCAGTATCACGCTGTCGGGCAGTGGCTTGCCGCCGAAGGCTTCGAGCAGTACGAGGTGAGCAACTACGCCCGCCCGGGCTACCGCTCCCGTCACAACAGCCGCTACTGGGACCGCACGCCCTATCTCGGCCTCGGCCCCGCGGCGCACAGTTTCGACGGACACCGGCGCCAGTGGAATGTCGCCGACACCGTGGCCTACTGTCAAGGTGCAGCGCCGCAGTCTGAGAGCCTCACCGAGGCCGACGCCTACAACGAGCTGCTGATGACGGCCTTGCGCACCACCGCCGGCCTCGCCGTCGCCGCCGTGTCCGAAGGACAAAGAGAAAGGCTGCACCGTGGAATGCAGCCTTATATCGATTGTGGTTGGATTGTCTTTAGTGCGGGTCGCTATGTGCCTACCGCCGAGGGTCTTCTGCACGCCGACGGCATTGCCGCGGCCCTTTTCGTCTGATTTATGTCACTCTTCGCCGGCCTCCAGGTCGTCGGGGGCAAACTCAAGTTGCTGCGGCGGCTCGGGGCAGATATTGTCCTTGGTGATGTATCCCTTGTAGAACTCCTTGATTTTCTGCAGGAATGCATAGGCTTCGAGGCGTGTGCGGAAGTCGCCCACCTTGACCTTGAAGTTGGGCTCGTCGAAGACGATGTAGACCTGCACCTCGGGGTAGTCAGCGCTGAAACGGTCGCGCAGGTCGAAGGCGTTGGCCTTGGAGCTGGTGCCCGAGAAGGAGGCTATTTGCACGCGGTAGCCGGGGATGGTCTTCGACTTGTTGTTGAGTTCCACATGCTTGGCCACCATCTGCTCCACCGCCACGTCGCCCACCACGCGCACCTGCGCCTGCAGGGCGCCGCACACGGCGAGCAGCGCCAAGGTTATGAGAGTTCTCTTCATCAATAGTTTGCGTTTGTCGTCTGCACGTCTTTGGGACGCACCGTCAGCACGGGTATCGTCGATTGGTTGATCATCTGCTGCGCGTAGGTGCCGAGGATGAGGCTCGAGAGGTTCTTCTCCTGCTCGGTCATGATGGCAATCATGTCGGCCTGCACGGCGTTGGCGTAGTCGAGGGTGTCGGCGGTGACGTTCTTGCTCACGTTGATGAACTTCGTTACGTGCTCTATCTCGTTCTTGTCCAGGTATTTTTCCACCATCTTAACGTAGTTGTCCACGATGCCGCGCACGTCGGCCGCCGTGGCCGTGTAGAGGCCCAGCAGGTGGATTGTGGAGCCGAAGGTCTTGGCAAACATGGCAGCCACGCTCACCTTCTGGCGTGTGTCGTCGCTGTTGTCGAGGGGCACCACGATGGTGTCCAGCGACTTGCTGAAATTGAAGTCCTCGCGGACGATGAGCACGGGCACCGGCGACTGCTCGATGGTCTTATAGCTGTTGCGGCCCAGCATGTTGGTCTTCATGCCGCTCATGCCGTGGGTGCCCACGATAAGCAGGGCTGCATTGTCCTCGGCGGCCTGCCTGGTGAGCTCGTCGGCGGGGTTGCCCTGGCGCAGCACATACTCCAGTTTGATGCCCTGCAGCAGCGGTTCGACGGCGGCGTTGCGGCGCTCTATCTCCTCGCGGATGGGACCCTCGGCCTCGTTCTTCTCCTTCACGTAGACGAGCCTGATGTCGCTCTTCCAGCGGTTTGCAATGTCTATGGCCAGGTCGACAGCATAGGCCGAACCCGACGAAAAATCAAATCCAACGACAACTCTGTTCATGTGTTTTTTGTTTGTGATTCCGAGTGCAAAAATACAAAACTTTTTCGACATGACAAAAAAATCTTTCTTCGATGCCCTTTTTCGCCACTTTTCCACCATCGGCTTCCCACCGGAGTTGGTACGGTCGTTCGACCATCGTTCTTTAGTAGTTCTTCAGTGCGCGCACTGAAGAACTACTGAAGAAATGCCGTAACGGCTCCGTATGGGAAGGGTGCCGGAGGGATGGGGCGGTGTGTCGTTGGGGTGGAGGAGGGAGTGTCGCGAGAGGGTGATGGAGGTTTTCCACGGGGTGTGGAAAAAAAAATTTTGCTGTTTTATATTATTTACATATCTTTGCAAAGTTTAACGAAGAGGTGCGACGCTACCTGTGTGGCGGTGCAAGTGTGTGTGGTACAGTGTGATGGGGTTCTTCGCGAGACAATATGAAGTAGATAATCCTAAAACAAAAACAACAATATGACACAACAAATCCTGATTGCGGTGGTGGTGCTCGGCGCGCTGGGCATCATTTTTGCCGTAGTGCTCTACATTGTGGCCCAGAAGTTCAAGGTGGTCGAAGACCCGCTGATCGACGAGGTTGCCGAGGTGCTGCCCGGCGCCAATTGCGGCGGCTGCGGCAAAGCCGGCTGCCGTGCCTTTGCCGAGGCCTGCGTGGCCCAGCACAGCCTCGACGGCCTGCGTTGCGCCCCTGGCGGCGACGCCGTGGCGGCGAAGATCGCCGAGCTGCTGGGATGCGCCGTCGAGCAGGGCGAGCCCCAAGTGGCCGTGGTGCGCTGCAACCCCGCCAACTGTGGCGAGAAGCGCCGCTCGAACTATGACGGCCTGCGTTCCTGCGCTTTCGAGAATACCGTTTATACCGGCGAGGGCGGCTGCCCGTTCGGCTGTCTGGGCTGTGGCGACTGCGTGGCGGCCTGCCAGTTCGACGCCATCCACATGGGCCCCGACGGGGTGCCGGTGGTCGACGCCGACAAGTGCTCGGCCTGCGGTGCCTGCGCCAAGGCCTGCCCGCGCCGCATCATAGAGTTGCGCAACAAGGGCAAAAAGGAGCGCCGCGTGTATGTCAGCTGCGTCAACAAGGAGAAGGGTGCCGTGGCCATGAAGAGCTGCGCCAACGCCTGCATAGGCTGCGGCAAGTGCGCCAAGGTGTGCCCCATGGAGGCCATCACCGTAGCCGACAACCTGTCGTACATAGACTACACCAAGTGCATAGCCTGCCGCAAGTGCGTCACCGAGTGCCCCACCAAGGCCATCAAGGATGTGGGCTTCCCCGCACCCGCTGTCAAGCCGGCCCCCCAACCCGCCGAGGCTCCGGCAGCCCCTGCCGCTGAGAAGGTGGAGATTCCCGTGGCCGAGAAAGTGGAGGTAAAGAACTGAACACTGAACACAAAACACTGAACACTGATGAAGACATTCCGCATGGGTGGTGTACACCCCGAAGAGAATAAGATATCCAACGACGCCGCCATCGAGGTGGTGCCCGTTGGCAAGCAGATGGTGGTGCTGATGAACCAGCACCTCGGCGCGCCGGCCACGCCGGTGGTGCAGAAAGGCGACAAGGTGAAGGTGGGTCAGCTGATAGGCGAGGCCCAGGCCTTCATGTGCGCCAACGTTCATTCGCCTGTGAGCGGCACGGTGCTAAAGGTGGAGCCCTGCAAGGACGCCTTCGGCATCGGCAAGCCCGCCGTTTACATCAACGTCGAGGGTGACGAGTGGATGGAGTCCATCGACCGCACACCCGACATCAAACGCGAGTGCACGCTGGAGCCAAAGGAGATCGTTGCCAAACTCAAGGAGATGGGTATCGTGGGCCTCGGCGGCGCCACATTCCCCGCGCACATCAAGTACAGCATACCCGAGGGCAAGAAGGCCGAATACCTGATTGTCAACGCCGCCGAGTGCGAGCCCTACCTGACCAGCGACTACCGCGTCATGATGGAGCACGCCGAGGAGGTGTGCATCGGCGTGAGCATACTGCGCAAGGCTCTGGGTGTACCCAACGCCTACATTGGCATCGAGAGCAATAAGCCCCTTGCCATCAAGAAGATGCAGGAGATGGCCAAGACCTTCGAGGGCATCGTCATTGAGCCGCTGAAGGTGAAGTACCCGCAGGGCGCCGAGAAGCAGCTCATCAATGCCGTCACCGGCCGCCGCGTCCCCAGCGGCAAGCTGCCCATCGACGTGGGCTGCGTGGTGAGCAACCTGGGCACCTGCTTTTCCGTCTACGAGGCCGTGCAGAAGAACAAGCCCCTCATCGAGAACATACTGACCGTCACGGGCAAGAAACTCAAGAGCCAGCACAACTGCATAGTGCGCATCGGCACCACCTACAACGAGATCATCAGCCACACCATCGGCGAGCTGCCCGAGACCACAGGCAAGGTCATCAGCGGCGGCACCATGATGGGCAAGGCTGTGGTGAACCTCGACGCTCCGACCGTCAAGGGTAACGCCAGCGTGCTGGTTATGGACGAGGGCGAGGCCCGCCGCCAGCCGGAGACCAACTGCATACGCTGCGGCAAGTGCGCCAGCGCCTGCCCCATGGGCTTGGAGCCCTACCTCTTCTCGCTGCTGGTGAAGAACAACCGCACCGAGGAGTCGAAGGAGCACAACATACTGGACTGCATAGAGTGCGGATGCTGCTTCTTCAGCTGCCCGGCCAACAAGCCGCTCACCGACGAGATACGCCTCGGCAAGAACCGCGTGCGCGCTATGATGGCGGCCAAGAAGTAGTTATGAGTTATGAATTATGAGTTATGAGTGGGCGCAAGGCCACTCAAAAACCAGGAATCAAAAACCAGAAATAATAATTATATGAATTTACTGAATATATCGGGCTCGCCCCACGTGCACAGCGACGAGTCGACGAAAAAGATCATGTGGCGCGTCAACATGGCCTTGGTGCCTGCCTTGCTCTGCGCCATAGCCTACTTCGGCCTGCCGGCCCTGCTGGTGAGTCTGGTGTCGGTGGCAGCCTGCGTGCTGTTCCAGTGGCTGATAGAGAAGTTTATCATGAAGGTGCCCAGCACCATAGGCGACGGCTCGGCCGTAGTCACGGGTCTGCTGCTGGCCTTCAACGTGCCTGCCACGGCACAGATGCTATGGATAGTGGTGATAGGAGCCCTCGTGGCCATCGGCGTTGGCAAGATGAGCTTCGGCGGCTTGGGCAAGAACCCCTTCAACCCCGCACTGGTGGGCCGTGTGTTCCTGCTCATCTCCTTCCCCGTGCAGATGACCACGTGGCCTGTGGCCGGCGGCCTGTTCCCCATGGCCTTCGACGTGCCCACTGGCGCCACGCCTCTTGGAGCCTTCAAGGAGGGCGCCCTTGGCGAGGGGGTCACTTTCATGGATGCCTTCATAGGCCACATAGGCGGATCGATGGGCGAGGTGAGCGCCATAGCCATACTGCTCGGAGCCTGCTACCTGCTGTGGAAGAAGGTCATCACCTGGCACATACCTGTGGCCTTCATTGGCACGGCCTTCGTCTTCGGCGCCATCCTGTGGCTCATCAACCCTGAGAAATTCATGGACCCCGTGATGACCATCCTCACCGGCGGTATCATGCTCGGTGCCTGCTTCATGGCCACCGACATGGTCACCAGCCCCATGGCCAAGAGCGGCCAGCTTATCTTCGGTGTGGGCTGCGGCCTGCTGACCATCATCATCCGCAACTGGGGCTCCTACCCCGAAGGTGTCAGCTTCGCCATCCTCATCATGAACAGTGTCACCCCGCTGCTCAACCGCTGGTGCAAGCCCCAACGCTTCGCCTGCTGACGCATTAACATATCAACAATCAACGTATCAACATTATGGCAAAGAAAGCACAATCGACATTACCCAATATGCTGCTCTCGCTGACGGCGATAGCCCTCGTGGCCGCCGCGGCGCTGGCAGCCCTCAACGGAGTGACCAAGGAACCTATAGCCCAGGCCCAGCAGGCCAAGGTGGAGAACGCCATTGGCGCTGTGCTGCCGGCGTTTGCATCGCTTGAGGACCGCACCGTCGACGGCCATGTGTGCCACGTGGGCCTCGACGCCGACGGCAACATGGTAGGCGCCGCCATCGAGGCCGGCAACGACAAAGGCTTCGGCGGACACCTGCAGCTTATGGTGGGCTTCGACAACGAAGGCAACATCAGCGGCTACCAGATACTGGAGACCCACGAGACCCCGGGTCTCGGCGCCAAGGCCGACCAGTGGTTCCAGAAGGACGGCAAGGGCTGCGTCGTGGGACGCAAGCCTGCCGACGGTGAACTGACCGTCAAGAAGGACGGCGGCGACGTGGATGCCATCAGCGGCTCCACCATCACCTCGCGCGCCTTTCTCGGCATCGTCAACGACGCTTCGGCGGTCTTCGCTCAGATTAACAACGCAAATAACACGGATTATGAAGACTAAAGATATTATCAAGAACGGCCTTATCAAGGAGAACCCCACATGGGTGCTCGTGCTGGGCATGTGCCCCACACTGGCCACCACCACCTCGGCCATCAACGGCATGAGCATGGGCCTGGCTACCACCTTCGTGCTGATGATGTCCAACATGGTCATCTCACTGCTCAAGAACGTCATACCCGACAAGGTGCGCATACCGGCGTTCATCGTCATCATTGCCACCTTCGTGACTATGGTGGAGATGGTCATGAAGGCTTATCTGCCTGCTCTCTACGACAGCCTGGGCCTCTTCATCGCCCTCATCGTCGTCAACTGCATCGTGTTGGGCCGCGCCGAGGCCTTCGCCTCGAAGAACAACGTGGGCCAGTCGTTCCTCGACGGCCTCTTCATGGGCTTGGGCTTCACGTGGGCTCTCACCCTCGTGGGCATGGTGCGCGAACTGCTGGGCACCGGCTGCTTCTTCGGCCACAGCCTCATCGGCGGTGCCGACGGCATGCTGATGATGATCCTGCCTCCGGGAGGATTCCTCGCTCTGGGCCTCCTCATGGCGCTGATTATCCACCTTCGCAGCAAGAAAAAAAAGTTAAATAACGTTAAAGTTTGATACTTTTTCGGTACTTTCTCGTCATATATATAGAAGCCCAAAAATGGAGTTATGAAAAAGATAGTTTTTATTGCTGCCATGGTGTTGTGTACCATGGGAGCAAGAGCCCAAGATTGCGAGACAATTATGTTGCCTTACTTCGGAGGCAATGTCGATGCTATGTATTCCTATCCGCAGGAGAAGTTCGAACAGCGGTGCAATTTTGCCAGGGCGGCGTTCTATGTGTCTGACACGGTACCTGCTGGTGCCGAGGTGTACCCCATCACGGAGGTGACATTGATAGCCGATGGCAAAAACCTTGCGGCAGACTTCGTTGTAGACCTGTCTACGTTGAGTTTTTATGCCTACAGCTTCCGTGATATTCAGTTACGCTATCCTAGGGGCAATGTGACTATAGCGTTCTCAACGCCTGCCTCAGTGCACCAATACTTGATACTGCGGTCGATAGATGATATGTACGCTATAGCTGAAAGTCAAAATAACAAGGAGCGATAGTTATGAAAAGATTTTATTTAATATTATTGTCTTTATTGTTGTGTGGCTATGCGACAACAGCTCAGAATATCGAGGAATATTCGTTGGACGCCAACAATCATGGCCGAGTGATTAATAAATCTGTAGCTGGTACGCGAATCTATTGTCTTGGCGTCGACAGCGCCCATAGCGTCGGTCGAGGTTACGACTATTGGATAACGGTGCTCGGCGATTGTTCGGCTCCCAACACCATGTCTTTCAATATTGAATTCCTTGACTTGCGTTTCAGCACAACCGGCAGCCCTTGCGCCGACACCTTGTTTATATACGACGGCATCGACACTTCGGCACCGGTTATATGGTATGCCACGGGCAACACCAGGGTGCCTGCTGTGAACACGATATATGCCAGTCCTACGAACACCCTTCAGGCGCTGACAGTGCGCTTCAAGGTGTGTGGAGACTGCGGTCCGTGGAACCATGAGACTGGTGTGGGTTTCCGTATGGTGGCGGACTGCCAAAAGCCGTGTGAGCAGTTTACGCCGATACTCGACAGTATATTCTACAAGACCCGTAACGGAGTTGTCTATGAGTATGGTACGATAAAGCATCTTTTCGACACTATTCATGTTTTTGCATGGGATTCTATCCTGAACGACTCGGTGCCCGTTATTGATACCCAGCCTTACGAAGGCGTTAACCTCTGCATGGGCGACGGCGTCATCTTCACCGCACACTGCGAATACTCGCTGTCCACCGGTTGGTATACTCCGTCGGATGCCACAACTACATTCCTGTGGGATATGGGTTCTGGCGACTCCATTGAGGGTGTGGGTCAGAATAGTGTGTATTATGATGAATATTTCAAAATTCGGTGCTACGAGATGATACTCAGCGCAACTGACGAAGAAGGGTGCACGTCGTCCATATATCCGCAGGTGCGAGTACGTGTTGCAAAGAATCCTTTGAAGACAGTGTTTACGTTGCAGGATATATGTAACCGAGATAGTCTGCTTGTCAATATCGGTTACGGAGGCGACAACGCCACGCTTGTACTCGACTCTATTGTGTACGAGGATGGTTCAACTAAGACCAATAATGTGCGAACCTTCATTCCCGACGGCCCTCGTTGCACCCAGTCAGGTACCACCGGTAGCAATTGCTACACTGCATCTGTTGAATTTACCGATTTTCCCAACGGTATGACAGTGAGAGACAAGAAAGATATCTGCTCAATATGTGTTAACTTTGAGCATACATATATGGGAGACTATGATTTGAAAATAATATGCCCCAATGGCAATGGTGCAACATTAAAATACAAGGACACTCCGCAAGGGCAATCGATACCAGATGGAACAGTTGGTGGAAGTATCCGTTTTACAGGTATTCCCTATGGCGGCACCAGTGGAACCAGTTGGGACCATTTAAACGGTGATGATTGTGACAGCTTGCAAAATCCTTATGGTTTCGGCTGGAACTACTGTTTCTCGCGCAATGAGAATTATACGCTTGTTAACGGCCAACCGGCCAGCACCCCGAATCCTATGGGTGCAGGTATGGCATCAGGCCCGATGGTAAATACTACACATTATCAACCTGCTGTACCGGCAGGATATGTCCAAGCAGGGCAAGGCGCAGGAAATGTGACGGTCAATACCCTCGACTCGTCAAATCATGAGGAAAAGACAAACTACTACATTCCAGGTGACGATTTTTCTCAGCTTGTGGGATGTCCCCTAAACGGCTTATGGAGCATTAAGATATGCGACTATCTGGGTCGAGATAACGGCTGGGTTTTTAGCTTTAGCGTGGATATATGTGGTGTGAATACATCAAATTGCAAGTATCAGGTCGACATCGACAGCCTTATCTGGTCGCCGGACACTTCTGCGCAGTACCACGACTATGAACTCGGCCACTATCGCGGTCTTGAGGTGCACCGTCACAACGACCTGGAATCTTATGTGTTGACTCCCGACACGGCCGGTACCTTCCCCATCAATGTGAAGATATACGACGAGTTCGGATGCGTGTGGGATACCAATACCAAGATTACCAGCTACTGGACTCCGAAGCCCACGCTCGGCAACGACACAACCCTCTGCGGTGTCACCACGACGCTGCTTGACGCCACCGACCGTCATGCCGCCACAGAGAACTATACCTACCTTTGGGAACCCTTTGGTCAGGACTCCAGCAAGATTACCACCAAGTACGAGCCCGGCAGCGATATACGCTATATTGCGCAGGTGACCAATACTCAGCGCTCTACAGTGTGTGTCACACGTGATACTATTGACGTTAAGCTGCGCACACAGCCTTACCCGAGCTTTGTGCCGACACCCTTCACACTGGAGGGGTGCAGCCCGCTGACGCTGACCTTTGACAACCAGACCGTAGATGCAGAGAAGCACTTCTGGGATTTCGGCGACGGTGTCACGTCGGAGCAAGCAAGCCCCACACATACCTATACCGAAGGCGTATATGACCTGAAATACTATGTCACGTCGGGCGATGGTTGTAAAGACTCGCTTATCTATGACAGTGTCATTGCCGTCTATGCTTCACCGAAGGCATCTTTTGCCTGGGATCCCATCTATCCGTCGGTGCTGCACCCTGTGGCTTTGCTCACCAACACCACGGCCAACCGTACTGCTGACACCAAGTTCTTCTGGGAGATGCAGTATGACCGCAACAACCTGCTCTCGGTCCAGACCCTTACCGACGAAAGTCCGCTCTTCGACTTCTCGCAGTTTGCCGCTCCCGACGAGCTGGCAGGCACCTATACGGCCCGCCTCATCGCCCGCACCGACAATATGGCCCCCTCGGGCAATATCATCTATTGCCGCGACACCACCGAGAGCACAATCATGTTGGTCAACGACTTCCTGCAGTTCCCCAACGTTGTGACACCCAACGGTGACGGTATCAACGACAAGTTCGTTATCTCCAACCTCATCGGTGGTATGGCTTACCCGGTCAACACCCTTGATATCTACAACAAGTGGGGTACCCGCGTCTTCCATCGTGAGAACATCACCGCAGAGGAAGACTTCTGGGATCCAGTCGACGTACCGGCAGGCACCTACTTCTATCGCTTCTCAGCCCGCGGCTACAATGGTAACATTGAGCACAACGGCGCCGTGGAGGTGATAAAGTAAGGCTTACACACCAAGACAATGCCCTCATGTACCACATGGGGGCATTTTTTTATTGCGTATATATAATATTTTACAAAAAGCGGCGTTAAATATAGCATGATAGCAGAAAACATAGCGCGTATCAAGGCCACCCTGCCTCAAGGAGTGAGACTTGTCGCCGTGTCCAAGATAAAGCCCGTGGAGGACATCCTGGAGGCCTACAATGCAGGTCAGCGCCTCTTTGGAGAAAACTATGCCACCGAGTTGCGCGACAAGCATGCCGTCCTTCCGGCCGACATCCAGTGGCATTTCATAGGCCATCTGCAGGCCAAGCAAATCAAATACTACATAGACTTCGTGAGCATGATCCATGGTGTCGACACAATGGAGCACCTTGAGGACATTGACCGTGCCGCCGCCAAGGTCGGCCGTGTGGTTGATGTGCTGTTGCAGTGCCATATAGCCCGCGAGGAAACCAAATTCGGCTTCTCTCCCGACGAGCTTGCCGGCATACAGTCGTCTGTCGCCACGATGCCCCATGTGCGCGTATGTGGCATCATGGGCATGGCTACCAACACCACCGACCAGGAACAGGTGCGCCGCGAGTTTCGCGAGCTTAAACACATCTTTGACTCCCTTCAGTCCGGCCCCTTTGCCGGCCACCCCGAGTTTCGTGAGCTCTCCATGGGTATGAGCCACGACTACCACATTGCCATCGCCGAGGGAAGCACCCTTGTGCGTCTCGGCACCTCAATATTCGGCGAACGCGATTACAGCAAACTTAAAAGATAGACAGCAATGCAGATATTCAAGAAAAGCAGGCAGATAGTAATGTCCTACATCGTCATCACGCTTGGTCTGATGCTCTATACCTTCGGCTGGTCGGCCTTCATGCTGCCCATGAAGATTGTCGGCGGCGGCGTGAGCGGCATGTCGGCTATCCTCTATTACGCCGTAGGCATCCATGTGCCCATTGGCGTGCTCAACTTTATCTTCAACGCCATCCTTGTGGCCATAGGCTTTAAGGTCCTGGGTTCCAGGTTCGGCGCCAACACCATCTACGGCATTATCATGTCGTCACTCTGCTTCATCCTGTGGCAGCAGGTCTTGCATGTCGATACATGGTTCGACGTGGAGCATTTCGGCGTCTTCATGTGCGCCGTCCTTGGCGGTGCCTGCTGCGGCGCCGGCATTGGCCTGAGCTTCATCATGGGTGGCAACAGCGGCGGTACAGACATCATCGCCTTGATAGTGTGCAAGCACCACAATGTCTCGCCTGGCCGTGTCATAATGCTCATTGATGTCGTCATCATTGGTTGCTCCTATTTTGTCAGCCACAAGCTCGACAACGTTATCTGCGGCTATGTGGTCATGGTCGTTATGACTTATGTCCTCGACATGGTGCTCGACGGCAACAAGCAGTCCTATCAGGTGATGGTCTTCTCGTCCAAGAACGACGAAATCGGCGAGACTGTGACCAAGGAAGTGGGCCGCGGCGCCACGCTCCTCGATGCCGAAGGCTGCTACACCAAGAATAACCAGAAGGTGCTCCTAATGATGGTGCACCGCACCGACAAGCCCCACGTCATGCAGATAATACACCGCATCGACGAAAACGCCTTCATCTCCGTCAGCAAGGCCGAGGGCGTATATGGCAAGAATTTCGAGAAACTCAAGCTTTAATCCTGTCGTTATGAAACTTGTTTCCCCATCGTTATTAAGCGCCGACTTCGGCAACCTGCAGCGTGACATCGAGATGCTTAACGCGTCAGAGTGCGACTGGCTCCATGTCGACGTCATGGACGGCATATTCGTGCCCAATATATCCTTCGGACAGCCCATCGTCAAGCATATCAAGCGCCACGCGCAAAAACCCCTCGACGTGCACCTGATGATTATGGACCCGGGCCGCTATGTTGCCGACTTCAAGGAGGCCGGCGCCGACATACTGACCGTGCACTATGAGGCTTGCACGCACCTCGACCGCACCATCCACGCCATCCACGACTATGGCATGAAGGCCGGCGTGGTGCTCAATCCACACACCGCCGTCTGTCTGCTCGAAGACATCGTGCAGGAGTGCGACCTCGTGCTGCTGATGAGCGTCAATCCCGGCTTCGGTGGCCAGAAGTTTATAGAAAACACCTACAACAAGGTGCGCCAACTTCGTGCCCTCTGCGACCGCAAGAACCCGCAGTGCCTCATCGAGGTCGACGGCGGCGTCAACCTTCAGAACGCCCCGTTGCTCTACGGGGCCGGCGCCGACGTGCTCGTTGCCGGCAATGCCGTCTTCAAGAGCCCCGACCCCAAGCAGACGATACACGACCTCAAACAATGACACGCCCGCAGCTGATAATAGCGCCAGGCAAAGAAAAAGCCCTTCTGCGCCGTCATCCCTGGATATTCTCCGGGGCCGTGAAGCGCATCGCAGGTGACCCCAAGGAGGGTGACCTCGTCGATGTTGTGTCTGCCGATGGCAGTTGGATGGCGACAGGCCACTATCAGCCAGAGAGCATCATTTGCAAGGTCCTGTCTTTCGACACGCCGCAGGTCGACGACGACTTCTTCCGCGAGTGCATCCGCTCCGCTGTCGCCTACCGCGAGCGTCTCGGCTTCTTCCGCAGTGCCGACACCAACGTCTTCCGTCTTGTCCACGCCGAGGGCGATTTCCTCCCGGGGCTGGTGGCCGACTGGTACAACGGTGTCCTCGTCCTCCAGGCCCATTCTCTGGGTATGCACCGCCTCTTCCCCGTTCTTTCCGCCGCTTTCCGCGAGACATTGAAGCCCTACGGCATCAGTTCCGTCTTCGACAAGAGCTCAGCCACTGTCCCCGGCGGTGCAGCCGACGGCTACCTCTGGGGCGATGAACCACAGGAGTGGGAGATATGCGAGCACGGCAACCGCATGCTCATCAACTTCTACGAAGGCCAGAAGACAGGCTTCTTCGTCGACCAGCGTGAGAATCGCGCCCTTGTGCAACAGCTTGCCCAAGGCCAGCGTGTGCTAAACTGCTTCGGCTACACCGGCGCTTTCTCCCTCTCCGCCCTCCGCGGCGGTGCCGCCTTCGTGGAGACCGTCGACATATCCAAGAAGGCCATCGAGCTCTGCAACCGCAACGTGGCCCTCAACTTCGGTCCTGAGGCCTGCCACCAAGGCACCGTGGCCGACGTCCTGCAGTTCCTTGCCGAACACAAGAGCCATAGCTCGCAATTCTCATTCATCATCCTCGACCCTCCTGCTTTCGCCAAGAACCATCGCGCCCTGCAGCAGGGCCTCAAAGGCTATCGCTCCATCAACCAGCGTGCCATGGAGGCACTGCCGGCCGGCGGCATGTTGATGACCTTCAGCTGCTCGCAGGCCGTCTCCAAGGACGACTTCCGCACCATGGTGTTCACCGCCGCCGCCAACGCACGCCGCCATGTGCGCGTGGTGCGCGAGCTTCCCCATGCCGCCGACCACCCCGTAAGCATCTATCACCCCGAGGGAGAATACCTCAAGGGTCTGCTGCTCCAGGTGGAATAGTTCAATAAACAGAAAGTAACAGCAACGACAATGAAAAAAAACAGTCTTATGCTCATCGCCGCCTTCGCGCTCGCCGGCCTCTTCAACGCCTGCGCCAAGGACAGCACCTACCTCATCGACGAAGTCCTTGACGTCAACCGCGACACCGAGGCCGTCCGAATCATGAAGCAGCACATACCTGTCCCCGGCACCGACCAGACGGTGGACCTCATCGTCATCCTCAAAGGTGAGTTCACTATGGGCGCCGACTATTTTGACCCTGGTGCCTACAGCTACGAGCAGCCCCAGCACAAGGTTACCATCTCGCGTGACTTCGCCTTTGCCGAGGTGCCTGTCACACAGGCTCTCTATGCGGCTGTCATGGATACCAACCCCGTCCAGACCTGGGCCGAATCGCACCCATGGCTGCGTGGTTTCCTCGGCGCCGACAAGCCCATCGTGTGGGTCACATACGAGGATGCCCTCGAGTTCTGCCGCCGACTCAGCTCCATGACGGGCAAGACCTTCTCGCTCCCCACCGAGGCACAGTGGGAGTATGTGGCCCGCGGCGGACATGCTGCGCGCCGTGTGCAGACCATCTTCGCCGGCAACGACCGTCTCGACTCCGTGGGCTGGTACCAGGTCAACACCCCGCGCGACTCCGTGATTATTTCCAATTATGATGAATTCGACGACACCACATACTATGACACATTGAGGTACAAGCATATCATGCCCGTGCGTGGCAAGAAGCCCAACGTCATCGGCGTCTATGACCTCTGCGGCAACGTCTGGGAGTGGTGCCGCGACTACTTCAACTACTACACCGCCGCCGACCAGACAGACCCTGTCGGCCTCGACACCGTGACCGTGCACCCCGACGGCCACCATGAATTATACCACGCCTACATACGCCGCGGTGGCTCATGGAACGACGACGAACGTCACAGCCGTCTCACCTACCGCTTCCCGCATGAGATTTCACCCTTCAATTTCACCTGCGACAGCACCATCGGATTCCGTGTTGTAATGGATTTGTAATGAGTCTCTTACTGATGTGTGATTTCTTGAAACCCTTGTTGGCTCTGCATTTCGTCGCAGCCTCTTCGGTCCCCCTTCGGCTTTCCTTCGGCCATGCATACCGCAGATGCGATAGAGTGGCCGTGGAGGGGCGGTACCGATACCGTCGTGATGGCGTAGCGAGTTCGGAAAATCAGCCTTTTGGCGCAATAATAACCCCACTTGACATACTAAAAGACAACAATGGCAGAATTAGGATACCAGAAAATAGATAAGTACGACGAGCAGTGCGTCGGCGAGATGGCCAAACACTACAAGGCCATCCTCCGCCTGCTGGGCGAGGACCCTGATCGCGAAGGCCTCCTCAAGAGTCCGGAGCGCATCGCCAAGGCCATGCTCTTCTTCACCAACGGCTACGACGTGGAGCCCAAGGAAATACTGCGTTCGGCGATGTTCCACGAAGACTACAAGCAGATGGTTGTCGTCAAGGACATCGAGCTCTATTCGCTCTGCGAGCACCACATGGTGCCCTTCGTCGGCAAGGCCCACGTGGCCTATATCCCCAATGGTACCATCGTGGGTCTGAGCAAGATACCGCGGGTGGTCGATGCCTATGCACGCCGTCTGCAGGTGCAGGAGCGCCTCACCAAGCAGATCAAGGACTGCATCCAGGAGACCCTCAACCCCCTTGGCGTGGCCGTGGTCATCGAGGCGCAGCACATGTGTATGTCGATGCGCGGTGTGCAGAAGCAGAACAGCGTCACCACCACCTCCGACTTCACCGGCGCCTTCATGAAAGACCCCAAGACCCGCGAGGAGTTCATGAACATCATAGGCATGAAACTGCATTGATTATGAGAAAGTCCTTAGTGATATTGCTGGCGTTTGTCGCCATCATCTTCATACCCCTCTCCTCCGGGGCGCAGATCACCCACGCCTCGCAGGGCCGTCTCGACGACAACGCCACCGAGGTGCTCGGCAAGGCCGCGGCACGCTTCGACAAGAACGTGAGCTTCACGGTAACAATGACTGTCCTCGACGGCAAGAAGGTGGAGAAGGCCCGCCAGAGCGCGCAGGTACGCTACAATAAAGGTAAATACCGCCTTACGCTGCCCGACCAGGAACTCATCAGCGACGGCACCACCGTCTGGCACTGGAACAAGAGCGCCAAGGAAGTGACCGTAAGCGGCATGGTGGATGACGACATCGACCTGCTCAACCCCGGCCGCCTGCTGGCAGGCTACGGCAAGAGCTTTAAGGCTAAGTATATACGCACCGACGACGACGGCACAGCCATCATCGATCTGCAGCCGCGTTCCACACGCAGCTACCACAAAATCCGCCTTTTCATCAAGGAGGACGACGGCCTGCTGCGCCGCATGGAGGTGCACAAATACGACTCCGGACGCGAAAACTACGACATCACCGACTTCAAGCGTGCCTCCAATGCAGCGTCACAGTTTACCTTCGACACTGCCAAGCACCCTGATGTCGAGGTAATTGATATGCGATGAAGATACTGCTGATAGAAACTGCCACGCGTGTGTGTTCGGCGGCGATGGCCGTCGACGGCACCGTCACTATGCTCCGCGAGTGCGCCGATGCCGACGCCCACTCTACCCGTCTGCCGCTCTTCCTCAAGGAAATCACCGACGCCCAACGGCCCGACGCCGTGTGTGTCTCGGCAGGTCCCGGCAGCTACACCGGCCTGCGCATAGGAGTGAGCAGCGCCAAAGGACTTTGCTATGGATACGGCATACCGCTGCTCTCGGTGCCCACGCTGCTCTCGATGGCTGCACTCTACTATGCGCAGCACCCGGAATACCATGGTCTTGTGTGCACGATGATTGATGCACGCCGCATGGAGTGCTATACGATGGTGGTGGACCGTGACCTCAACATCCTTCGCGACACTCAGGCGGAGGTTATCGCCGAGGACTGCTACGACCAGTGGCTGGATAGGGAAGAGATGATGTTCATAGGCGATGGCGCCGCCAAAACGCGTCCGCTGCTGGGCGGTCACCCCAACGCCCGCTACGACGAGGGATTCTCGGTCTCTGCCACAGGCATGGCAGGGCTTGCCGAACAGCGTCTCGCCGCCGGCAAAGTGGAGGATGTGGCCTATTTCGAGCCCTTCTATCTCAAGGATTTCGTGGCTAAGAAAAGCGTTGTTCATGGATTGCGCTGATGGGTAGGTATATCATAAAACGGCTTCTGTATGGCCTCTTGGTGCTGCTGGGAGTGGTCACGCTGGTGTTCTTCCTCTTCAACATCCTTCCCGGCGACCCGGCCCGTATGATGCTTGGCCAGCGTGCCGATCAGGAGAGCATCGACATCATCAACCGCGACCTGGGGCGAGACAAGCCCGTGGGACTGCAGTATCTCAACTATCTGAACGATCTGGTACCTATATCGGTACACAACAATAGCGACAGCACCAGCTATTTCTACCTCTCCGACGAGAAGTACGCCCCCTACGCCTCGCTGCTGCGGCTGGGTTCCACCTCCGTGGTGCTCAAGGCGCCGTACCTTAGGCGCAGCTACCAGAGCCAGCGCCGTGTGAGCGAGATTATCGGTGCAGCCTTCCCGCAGACGGCTCTGCTCGCCGTTGTGGCCATGATTTTCGCCCTTGTCGTCGGCGTCACTTTGGGCGTGGTGGCGGCTCTGCACAAGGACACATGGGTGGACCGCCTTACGCTCGTGCTCTCAACGCTCGGCATGTCGCTGCCGTCGTTCTTTGCCGCAATCTTGATTGCGTGGCTTTTCGCCTACGTCCTTGCCGGATGGACGCACCTCAACATGTTCGGCAATCTCTACTCCGTGGACGATTATGGCTGCGGCGAATACCTTGACCTGAAGAATCTCATACTGCCTGCGCTGACGCTCGGCATACGTCCGTTGGCCACGCTCACGCAGCTCACCAAGAACTCCATGCTCGAAGCTCTGTCGCAGGACTACATACGCACCGCCCGCGCAAAGGGATTGAGCCACCGCCGCGTCGTGGTACGTCATGCCTTGCGCAACGCACTCAACCCCGTGGTGACCTCGGCCAGCGGCTGGTTCGCCGGCCTGCTTGCCGGAGCCGTCTTCGTTGAGTATGTCTTCGACTGGAAGGGCATGGGCGTTGTTATCGTAGACGGATTGGAGAAGTATGACTTTCCCGTTGTCATGGGCACCATACTCTTCATCTGCATACTGCTTGTGCTCATCAACATCATCACCGACATTATCTACGCTGTGCTCGATCCGCGGGTGCGGCTGACATGAAATAAAAGAGCCCCGGAAGCGTATGCTTCCGGGGCTCTTCGGTTGTTTGTGTTCAGAACCGGTGTAGCGGTCGCGATTCCCCATCTATGTATAGTCCGTCACTCATAAGGGTCATGATAACGCCTTGGCTGACTATGTAGACTTTGTTGTCATAAAACGAGTAGGTGTAAAGCTTGCGGTTCATGTCAAAATAGTACCAGCCATAGTGGTCAGGCAGCGGACTCTTTGTCATTCCGTAGCTTTCTCCGCCAGTGTTCCAACAGCGGCCATAATAGATGACGGTTTCGTCGTCGATGAACTGATACGTTTTATCGCGGTAGGCGTTGGAGGTGGTTTGCACTTCGTCTTGGCTCCACATGCCTATCAGCGGGTTGTTGCTGACGGAACCGCCATTGTCGTTGTTTGCCGTTGAGGAGGTGCTTGTACTGTCCTTCGAGCAGGCTGCAAGCAGCATGACGACGCTGAACAATAAGATGCATAATCGTTTCATGGTGCAGGGTTTTATTTTTTTACGGGGATGGCTTCCAGCGTGGCCAGCAGGTAGTCGTAGAACTTCTTGGCGCTGGGGATGTAGCAACGCTCGTCGGGGCTGTGGGGGCTCTGCAGCGTCGGGCCGAAGGAGATCATCTCCATGTCGGGATACTTGCCGCCGAGCAGTCCGCACTCGAGGCCGGCGTGGATGGCCATGACGGCGGGCTCTTTCTTGTAGAGCTTCTTATAGGTGGCCTTCATGGTCTTCAGCAACTGGCTCTGCATGTTGGGCTTCCAGCCGGGGTAGGCGCCGCTGAGCTGGCACTTGCCACCTGCCAGTTCGGCCAGGCAGACGAGGCGCTCGGCAAGGGCTTCCTTGGCGGTGTCGACCGAGGAGCGCAGCAGGGCGTAGACGACAAACTTCTTGGCCGCTGTGGTTTTGGCGATAGCCAGGTTCAGCGAGGTCTCCACCAGGCCTTCCATGTCCTTGCTCATGCGGATAACGCCGTTCGGGGCCACCATCATGAGGTTGATAATCTTCTGTGTGCCTTCGTTGTCAATGACTGTTGGGTTCATGCGTACCTTCTCGTACTTCATGCAGAAGTCGGGCTCAACGTTGGCGAGTTCCTTCTTCACCCAGCCAGCAACCTTGTCGAACTCCTTGAGAATGCACTCCTCGTGCTCTTTGGGCATGGCTATGACGGCTTCGGCGTCGCGCGGGATAGCGTTACGCATGTTGCCGCCTTCGATGCTGATGAGGCGTATGCCGCACTCGGCAACCCAGCGCAGGTGGCGGAAGAGCAGCTTGTTGGCGTTGGCGCGGCCGGTGTTGATTTCCATGCCGCTATGGCCGCCCTTGAGGCCGCCGATGGTGAGACGGTAGGCCACCATGCCCTTCGGGGCCTTCTCGGTCTTGTAGGGAATGTTTATGGCAGCGTCGATACCGCCGGCGCAACCCACGTAGAGCTCGCCCTCGGTCTCGCTGTCGAGGTTCAGCAGGTAGTCGCCGTGCAGCTCGCCTTTCTTTAGGCCGAAGGCACCGGTCATGCCGGTCTCCTCGTCGGTGGTGATGAGGGCCTCCAGCGGGCCGTGCTTGACGGTCTTGCTGGCAAAGACGGCCATGATGGCGGCCACGCCCATACCGTCGTCGGCACCAAGCGTGGTGTCGCAGGCATACACCCAGTCACCCACAATCTTGGTCTCTATGGGGTCTTTCTCAAAGTCATGCTTCTTGCCGGCACGTGCCTGGGGCACCATGTCCATGTGGGCCTGGAGTACCACGGGGTGCACTTTCTCCATACCCTTGGTGGCGGGCTTGCTCAGGATGACGTTGCCAACACCGTCGACGCGGCAGGCAATCTTGTTCTTCTTGGCCCAGTCCACAAGGAACTTACGCACTTTCTCCTCGTGTTTCGAGGGGCGCGGCTGGCGGGTGAGGGAGTAAAAGTTACTCCACAACTCTTTGGGTTCAAGGTCTTTGATTGTCATAATGTATTTGTTTTTAGTTGTTATTGTTCTTGCTGAAAGGCGACTGCAAATATACACATTATTTTCTAATTGGCAAAATAATATGTCATTTTCCTGTCTGTCACTCAAGGTCGAGGCGCTCTGTGTCGATGTGTGTCATGATGGCCGTGGAGTGCTGCTTCAGGGTCGACTGTATCTGTGTCATGCGGCGGGAGGCCTTTGGAGGCAGCTCAACGGAGGGGTCGTAGCGGTCCACAAGCAGGAAGTCGGCCATCAGGTCGTTGCGCAGGGCCGCATGTTCTGTGGCCAGCAGGTCGCCCTCGTCGGCCGGCAGCGGGTCGGTGAGGTCCTCGTACAGGCGTTCCGCCTCTTCTTCGGCGCATTCCCCTTTGATGACGAGCATCTTGTTGTGCTCGCCCCAGGCGTCGTTCAGCTTGTCGCCGGCGGGCTTCTCCACGAGGTAGTATCGCAGGTGGTTCATACCGTCGGCATAGGTGTAGAAAGGCCATTCTGCGCCGTCGAGCGGCATGTCGTCGATGCGCCGCAGGCTGTAGCCGTAGAGGCGGTTGAGGATGTCGGCGAAGAGATAGCCGGGCTGAGAGGTGCGGAACAGCAGCTGCGCCACGTCCGACATCGGCTCCTCGTCGTCGAGTTCAAGGGTGTATATGTTTCGTTTCTTCATCTATTCAAAGGGGTTTTCCTTACGGTCAAAGTCCGGACGGTAGTTGTCGCGGGCCTCCAGTTCCTGCACCCACCCTTCGGTGAAGCCGAGTTCTTCGGCCCGTGAGGTGACGGCGCCGTACTCGTCGGCCGTCAGCGTGCGGTCAAGCGGCGCCGGCAAGCCTGTGTGCGGCGGGAAGTACTGGGCCATGAGCGAGAGGTGTAGCGTGAAGGGGTTGAAGTGGTCGGCAAGCCATTCGAGGCATTGCAGCGAGTTGTCGATGGCTCCGGGCAGCACCAGGTGCCGCACAATCATGCCGCGACAGGCTGTGCCGTCGTTGTCGGTGATGAGTCCTCCGCCCACCTGCCGCTTCATCTCCGTCAGCGCCGCCGCCGCCACCTCGGGGTAGTCGGGCGCATGGCTGTAGCGTGCCGCAAGCTCGCCGTCCATGTATTTGAGGTCGGGCAGGTACACGTCCACCAGCCCTTCGAGGCTCCGCAGGGTTTCCACGCTCTCGTAGCCGCCGCTGTTGTACACCACCGTTGGCGCGAAGCCTCTTTCTCGCACACCCTCGATGATGGCCGGCAGCCTGTCGGCATAGTGCGCCGCCGTGACGAGCCCCAGCATGGGCTGCCTCTGGGCGGGGAACTGTGCGAAGAGTGAGGCTATCCGATCGGCGAGAGCCTCGGCCGAATACCGCTCGCCGCTCCCTTCGCGACCGCTTATCTGCCAGTTCTGGCAGTAGATACATTGCAAGTTGCAATGGCTGAAGAAGACGTTGACTATGGGATTCAGCGGTGGTTCCTCGCCTCGGTGCAGGCACACGCTGCTCACCTCCACCGCGTCGCCGGCGCCGCAGAAGCCTGCTGCATCGGTGCGCCGCACTCCGCACATGCGTGGGCACAAAGTACAATGTTCCGTATCCTCAATACTCATAGCTCAAAGGTCATAACTCAAAACTCCCGTCAATCCCACTCGCACACCGAGTAGTAGCTCACCATTGGGTCGTAGGTGCCGTCGCTGTACATGTATTTCATTGCCTGGCAGCTGCCGTTCTGCTTCTTCACCTCTTCTGCCGTGAAGGTGTGGCTCGTGCCGTTGTTCTTGATGCACGTGCACGTCTTGCGGCAACCCGTCAGGCACAGCGTCATGAGCGTCGCGGCAAGCAGCAGTATTGCGGTACGTCGTTTCATTGTCTGCGATGTTTTAGTTTACCAATGACTTGTGCCACGAGGCGCCGTTCGCCGTAGGCCATAACGGCCACGTATACCAGCAGCACCACGGTGTTCCATGCCAGTCGCAGCCACAGCTCCTCGGGGTGCACCACCACCGTGAGGGCGTAGAGCACATGGGTGAGCAGAATGTAGCCGAGGATTGTCCACACGGGGTAGGGCACATAGTATTTCCGTTGCCCTATGAAGTAGCTCAGCAGCACGCAGACGCCATAGCCCACCAGGCCGCCCCAGGCGCAGGCCATGTAGCCCACCTTGGGCACGAAGACGACGTTCACCGCCACCAGCGCCGCGCAGCCTATGGCGCTCATCACGGCGCCCCACCAGGTCTGCCCAGTAAGCTTGTACCAGAAGCTCAGGTTGAAATAGATGCCCATCAGTATCTCGGCCATCATCACTATCGGCACCGCAGGCAGCGCCTCGCGGTAGTCGCCGCCGATGAAGTACTGCAGCACGTCGATATAGCACATCACCGCCAGGAAAGCCAGCAGCGTGAACATCACGAAGTACTTGGTTGCCTGGGCCTGCGTCTCCTTGCTATGCTTGTCTTTCTGTCCGCCGAAGACAAACGGCTCGTAGGCATAGCGGAACGCCTGGGTGATGAGGGCCATCAGCATGGCTATCTTGACGCAGGCGCCGTAGATGCCCAGCTGTACGCGCCCTTCCTCGCCGGGCAGCAGTCGCGGCAGCAGTATCTTGTCGGCTGTCTGGTTGAAGATGCCCACGATGCCGAGCAGAAGCAACGGCCATGTGTATTTGAGCATCTGCTTCAGGAGCGGCACATTGAAATCCGAAAGCCTGAAATCCTTGAGCTCCTTGAAAAAGCCCAGCGTGACGACGGCGGTGCAGAAGAGGTTGATATAGAAGATGTACTTCACATTGCTGGCTTCGTCGTACCATGCCATCCACGGCAGGTGGCTCCAATGTGGCGCTACGAGGAATACGAAGAGGTTGAGCCCCATGCTGAGGACGATGAACGCCATCTTCAGGGAGAAGAACTTCCACGGACGGCCGTCGCGACGCAGACGGGCGAAGAGTATGGCCTGGAAAGCGTCGATGGCCACAACGATAGCCATAGCCCTGATGTATTCGGGATGGTCGCTATAACCCATGAAGGCGCTGACAGGGCCTATAAAGAGCATCACCAGCAACAGGAAGACCGCCGCCACCGTGCCCACGGCGCCCAGCGCCGTGCTGAACACCTTGCGGCGGTCAACACCCTCGCGGTTGGAGTAGTAGAAGAACGTCGTCTCCATGCCGAACGTGAGGATGACCGCGAGCAGCGCCGTGTAGGCGTAGACGTTGGTCACCACGCCGTAGCCGCCCGAAGCGGCGCTGATGTGGTAGGTATATACCGGGACAAGCAGATAGTTAAGGAACCTGCCCACGATGCTGCTCAGGCCGTAGACGACCGAGTCTGTTAGTAGTCTTTTCAACGATGCCATAACGAAACATATAACGTCGCCGCCGCGCTAAAATTGTGTCGCCCGCCACACATTTTTTACCTCCTCCGCCCATCCTCCGCCCTTACCACGTCCTTCCCTCGGCAGTTCGACCATCCTTCGACCATCCTTCGACCATCCTTCGACCATCGTTTAACCATCATATATGGTCGAAGGATGGTCGAAGGATGGTTAAACTATGGTCGAAGTACTGGACCAATTCCGATGGAAGGGCGGCGATTGTTGCTGAGGAAGGTGTAATAGAGGTGTAATAATTGTACAATAAAATAGGCGGGGCAGCGTTATAAGGGTAAAAGAGGTTAGAAATGAAGAGAAACAGAATATCCCTGATGGCGGTCGTCGCGCTGGTGCTGCTGCTTGCTGCGGCATGCGGACGCAGCGCTACGGTGACAGAGCTCAGCGTGGTGCCCGAGCCGGTGTTCATGGTGCAGAAGGAAGGGTCCTACACGCTGCACTCAAGCCTTAAGATGAGTGTTACGGGCATCGGGCAGAACTCGCCGACGCTGAAGTATGTGATGAAGGCTTTGCGCAGCGCGCACTTCAGGCCGTCGCTGGTGTCGGCCTCGCAGGACAGCGATGTGGAGCTGGTGCTCAACGACACGCTGAACACCGAGCTCGGCGACGAGGGCTACCTGCTGGAGGTGCGCAGCGGCGGCATACGCCTCTCGGCCAACAGCGCGGCGGGCCTGCTCTACGGCTGCCAGACGCTGCTGCAGCTGCTGCCTGCCGACGTGACGAGGACGGCCTACGCCGCTGTGTCGCTGCCGGAGTGCACCATATTGGATTATCCGCGTTTCGGCTGGCGCGGTGTGGCTGTGGACGACAGCTGCGGCGTGCTGGGCATGAAGTTCATGCGCCGCATGGTCGACGCTATGTCGCTCTACAAGCTCAACCGTCTGCGCCTGCGCCTGCCTGTCGACGCCGACACCGAGGATGTGGCCGGGATGGTGGAGTATGCGGCGTCGCAGAATGTCGTCGTCGAAGTGATGGATTCGTGCGGATGGGACGTGGAGACAGACACGGTGTTCTGCACCAATGGTTTCTATGAGGGCTTGGAGCGTGCCCGCGAGGGCTGCGACGTGGTGATGTCGCCGGCCGAATACTGCTCCTTCAACCGCTACCAGGCCGACGCCCGCTACCAGCCCAAGGCCGACGCGGGGGTGGTGACGCTGTCGCGTGTCTATGGCTTTGAACCTGTGCCCGAGGGCACTACGGCCCGGCTGGCCGAGATGATTGTAGGCGCCTGCGGCTGCTACACGGCGAAGGCCGAGAGCGACGCCCGCGGAGCCGAGTACATGCTGCTGCCGCGCATGCTGGCGCTGGCCGAGGTGCTGTGGTCGCCCACCGAGGGACGCGACTGGAGCCGCTTCCGCCGCAAGGTGGAGTTGCAGAAAGACCGTCTGGCGGCTCGCGGCTACAACTACTGCGAGGGCTCGTTCACCCCGCTCTTCGCCGCCAGGAGGGTCGACGAGACGACGATGAACATCGAGATTGCCACCGAAGTGCCAAACACCTATATCTTCTACACCACCGACGGTACGGCGCCGACACGCGAGAGCGCCGTCTACATAGGTCCGGTGAACCTGCAGCGCGGCACGCACATCAAGCTGCTGCCCGTCTACAAGGGGGTCGACCGCGACTCGGTGTATGAGTTTGTCATCAAGTGACCAATATTTTTTTGCCATATCGGAGAAATTGTGTAATTTTGCAGCCTGAATGATAGATCAGGAGACCATACAGCGCATCATGGACGCCACTAACCTGGAAGAGGTTATTGGCGAATTTGTCTCTTTACACAAGCGAGGAGGCAATTATATTGGCTGTTGTCCCTTTCATAATGAAAAGACTCCGTCGTTTTATGTGACACCATCAAAAGGAATATATAAGTGTTTTGGATGTGGAGAAGCAGGTAATGCTATTACATTTCTTAAGAAACATGAACACTATACATACGAGGAGTCATTACGATGGTTAGCAAAAAAATATCACATTGATATTCCTGAGAAACCGCTTACGGAGGAGGAAATGCATAGGCAGGCCGAGAGAGACGGCCTGTTCCACGTGAGTGAGTTTGCGCAGAAGTACTTCGCCGACCTGCTCTACAACGACGAGATGGGGCGCGCCGTGGGCCTCAGCTACTTCCACGGGCGCGGCCTCAGCGACGAAGTGATAAAACGCTTCGGGTTGGGCTTCTGCCTCGACGAGTGGAGCAACTTCACCGACCATGCGCTGAAGAACGGCTACAGCCTTCAGGTGCTGGAAAAGACGGGCCTCACCATCGTCAAGGAGGATACCGGTAAGCACTACGACCGCTTTCGCGGCCGCGTGATGTTCCCCATCTACAGCATCAGCGGACGTGTGCTTGGCTTCAGCGGCCGCGTGCTCACCACCGAGAAACAGGCGGCGAAATACGTCAACTCGCCCGACTCGGACATCTACAACAAGAGCCGCATCCTCTACGGCCTCTTCCAGGCACGCGCCGCCATAGCAAAGGCCGACAAGTGTTACTTGGTGGAGGGCAATGTGGACGTCATATCGATGCACCAGAGCGGTGTGGAGAACACCGTTGCCAGCTGCGGCACCAGCCTGACGACCGAACAGATAAGGCTCATAAAACGCTACACGTCAAATGTTACCGTGCTCTACGACGGCGACAAGGCGGGCATCAAGGCCGCCCTCAGGGCCATCGACCTGCTCTTCGCCGAAGGCATGCATGTGAGGCTTGTGCTCTTCCCCGACGGCGAAGACCCCGACAGCTACGCGCAGAAGTACGGCAGCACGCAGCTGCAGGAGTTTCTGGCCTCGCACGAGGACAACTTCATCATGTACAAGACGCGTGTGCTGCTCGACGACGTGAAGGAGGACCCCATACGCAAGGCCGAGCTCGTCAGCGAGACGGCACGCAGCATAGCCCTTGTGACCGACATGCTGGAGCGCAGCGAATACATACGCCAATGCTCGCACCTGCTGCGCGTGAGCGAGGATGTGCTGAGTACTGCCGTCGCCCGCGCCATAGGGTCGGCAAGACAGAAAGCCGCAGAGGAAAGTGGAGAACGGAGAGCGGAGAGTGGAGAACAGAGAGCGGAGATCGGAGAACATGGTGAAGACCAACAGCAGCAACATGAGCCTCAACCCATAGCTCACAACACGCAGCTCAACGCCCCGCCATCCGAGGTGGAGCGCCACTTGGTGCAGCTGTTGCTGAACTACGGCAACGAGACCGTCAGCCAGACGTTGAAGGCCGAGGATGGTACGGAACAGACGACGACGTATACCGTAGCGCAGATTATCGTCAACGAGATAAAGAACGAACAGCTGTCGTTCTCGCACCCGTTGTGCCAGCGTGTGCTGGAGCAATGCACGTTGATGGTGGAGATGGTGGGCAAGGTGGATACGACGCGCTTTATCGACTCCAACGACGATGCGCTACGCACCTTCTGCGCCACCGTGATGATGGACACCTATTCGCTCTGCGAGGACTCGTGGCGCAAGAAAGGCATCTATCCCCCCAGGATAGAGGATGCCCTGCTGCAGGATGTCGGCGACAGCCTCAATACCTTCAAGAGCTTGCGTCTGGCGCAGATGATTGCCGAGAAGCGCGAGAGGCTCATAGGTGCCTCGGAGGAGGAGCAAGGGGAACTTTTGAACGAGATTAAGTACTACTCAGAGATATTACGCCAGTTGGGCCAGGCCCTCGGCATGGTGATTGCCAGGCGGCTCGACTGATTGCTAAACACGGACAAAGAGATGGATATCCAGACATTGAAACAACGATACGACATAATAGGCAACGACCCGCGCCTGCTGCAGGCCCTCAACAAGGCTATACAGGTGGCGCCCACCGACCTGTCTATACTCATCACCGGCGAGAGCGGTGTGGGCAAGGATGTGTTCTCGCGCATCATACACGAGAACAGCCTGCGCAAGCATGTGCGGCAGGGCAGGGGGCTCATCTCCGTCAACTGTGGTGCCATACCGGAAGGCACGATAGAGAGTGAGCTCTTCGGCCATGTGAAGGGAGCCTACACCGGTGCCGACAAGAACCGCAAGGGCTACTTTGAGGAGGCTGACGGCGGCACCATCTTCCTCGACGAGATAGGCGAGCTGCCGCTGGCTATGCAGGTGAAGTTGCTGCGTGTCTTGGAGAACGGCGAGATAATACCTGTGGGTAGCAGCACGGCGCAGAAAATAAACGTGCGCGTGGTGGCCGCCACAAATATCGACATCGTCGAGGCTGTACGCAACGGTCGCTTCCGTGAAGACCTATACTACCGCCTCAACCAGATAAGCATCTTCCTGCCGCCATTGCGCGAGCGTAAGGACGACGTCCCATTGCTCTTCCGCAAGTTTGCGTCCGATGTGGCAGAGAAATACCACATGCCTCCCATCGTCCTCACCGACGATGCCAAACGCATGATGATGGATTACCCCTGGTATGGCAATGTGCGCGAGCTGAAGAACATCACCGAGCAGATATCGGTGGTGGAGACAGAGCGCACCATCACCTCGGCGATACTGCAGAACTACCTGTCATATATCCCTACGGAGCGCATGCCGGCCATCGTTGACAACACAGCTGCTGGCGGCAATACCATCAGCGACCGTGAGCTGCTGCTGAAGGCCCTCTCCATGGGGCAGATGATTAGCGAGATGCGTCAGGAGATCAACGACCTGAGACAGATGGTGGGACGTATGACACAGGGAGCTCCGATGCAGGTGGAGCAGCCGTCGGTGGTATCGCCGTCATATCTTCCTGCCACCACACACAACGCCATCCACACCGAAGAAGAGGAGTTCCTCACGCCGGAGATTATCGAAGACGAGAGTGTGGCTCTCGAGGACCGCGAGCGTGTGGCCATAGCACGCGCACTTGAGCGCCGTCATGGCAACCGCAAGCTTGCCGCTGCCGACCTCCATATATCTGAACGCACACTTTACCGCAAACTGAAAGAGTATAGCATCGAATGAACACCAACGATATACGTATCAACCTGCCAGCGTCGAAGAGCATGAGCAACCGCTGGATGGTGATAAACTATATCACCGGCAGCCGTTTCCGTATAGGCAAGCCCTCCACGTCGGGCGACACACGCCTGTTGCGCCAGTTGCTTGCCCAGCTCGACGAGGGCAAGTCCGACATATTCTATTGCAACAATGCGGGCTCTGTGGCACGTTTCCTGATGCCGTTGCTCGCCATCACCCCCGGACACCATATCCTGACCGGCGACCCACGCCTCTGCCAGCGCCCGATGGCCCCTATCATTGAGTCGCTGCGCCAGATGGGCCTGCGTGTAGAGTGTTCGGAGAAAGAAGGCTTCCTGCCGGTACACATACAGGGCGGCATACCCACCAAGCGCACCGTGCAGGTTGACCCGCTGTTGAGCAGCCAGTTTGTCAGCGCCCTGCTGCTTGTGGCCCCCGTACTGCCCGAGGGAATCTCGCTGACCATGACCTCGCGACCCACGTCGCGTCCATACATAGAGATGACGGCAGACATATTGCGCCAGGCCGGCGTCAACGTGCGCCGCTCCTCCAATGGCCGCACTTACTATGTGCAGCCTATGACCGCCAAGACCAAACCCACCGCCGTCGTCATCGAGCGCGACTGGTCGTCGGCGTCATACTTCTATACCATGGCACTCCTGCGGCCGGAACTGCGCATACGTCTGCTGGGCCTTCAGCTCGACTCATGCCAGGGCGACAGCGCCGCCGACGCTTTCTTCCGTCAGCTGGGTGTATGCAGCACCGAGGTGCGTTCCCCTTACCGTGCTGCAGGCCGCAGCATAACGCTGCAGGGTGGTTTCGAGCGTGGCAAGACGGTACAGTTCAACTGTCTTGACTGTCCCGACCTCGTGCCTACCTTCGCTGTGGCCGCCGCTGCCGCCGGTGTACGCGCCACCCTCAAGGGTGTGAGCAACATAGCACTCAAGGAGAGCGACCGTATGTATGCCATCACCACGGAACTCCGTCGCATGGGCGGCAAGGTGAACACCACGGCCGAGGAAATGGTCATCATACCATCCAAGCTGAAGCCTGTGGAGCCGGTTCAGACCTATGGCGACCACCGCATAGCGATGGCTTTCGCACCGCTCCGCCTCGCCTTCCCCGACCTGAAGATTGAGAGCCCCGAGGTCGTTGACAAGTCTTTCCCCGAGTTCTGGGACGAGTTCGATAAAGTCCTGAATGCCTAAGAAGCTCATCGTGGTGGCAGGTCCGACCGCTGTCGGCAAGACGGCCCATGCCGTCGCGTTGGCGCGACGTCTGGGCACGGAAATAGTCTCCTGCGACTCACGCCAGTTCTACCGTGAGTTGCGCATCGGCGTGGCACGTCCCTCGGACGAGGATCTCGCCGCCGTCCCACACCACTTCATCGCCTGCCGGTCGGTCACAGAGCCGTACAACATCTATGACTATGAGCATGACGCCATGGCCGTGATTGCACGCCTGATGGAGACGCACGACACCGTGGTCGCCGTCGGCGGCAGCGGCCTGTACATTGACGCCCTCCGAGCTACACCGGCGGTGCTGCCGTCGCCCTCCGACGAGTTGCGTGCCCGCCTGCAGCAGATGCCCCTTGAAGAGAAGCGTGCACAGCTGCGGTTGCTCGACCCCGACTACTACGCCCGTGTTGACCTCCGCAACCCCGTCAGGCTACAGCGTGCACTCGAGGTTTGCCTCACCGCCGGCCGCCCTTACAGCGAGGTGATTGCTGGCCAGCAGGCGGCACCGCGCCCCTTCGCCATAGAGATGCAGGTGCTGTCGATGGAGCCTGCTGCCTTGCGCGAACGCATAGACCGACGTGTTGACCAGATGATGGCCGACGGCCTCGTCGACGAGGTGCGTTCGCTGCTCCCTTACCGCCACCTCAATACCCTCAACACCGTTGGCTACCGAGAACTCTTCCCCGTAATAGACGGACACGGCTCACTTGACGAGGCTGTGGCTCAGATCAAGCTCAACACCTGGCACTACGCCCGCAAGCAGCTCACCTGGCTCAAGCGTTACCAGTAGAAAAAAAAAAGTCCCGCCCATCGGACGGGACCTTCTTCTTTCTATGCGGCAGGGCATCAATATTTGTAGAAGCCCTCGCCGGTCTTGCGGCCGAGGAGACCGGCGCGTACCATTTTGCGGAGCAGGGGGTGAGGACGGTACTTCGGGTCGCCGAACTCCTTGTATAGCACCTCCATGATGGCCAGGTTCACATCGTTGCCGATGAGGTCAGCCAGGGCCAGCGGGCCCATGGGGTGGTTGGCACCGAGCATCATGCACTTGTCGATGTCCTCGGCGCTGGCGATACCGTCGGCCAGGATGCCGACAGCTTCGTTGATCATAGGGATGAGGATTCGGTTCACCACAAAGCCGGGGGCTTCCTTCACCTCGACGGGCTGTTTGCCAATCTCGGTGGCGAGGTCGATGACGCACTTGCAGACCTCGTCGCTGGTGAGCTGGCCGCGGATAACCTCAACCAGAGCCATGCGGTCGGCGGGGTTGAAGAAGTGCATGCCGATGAACTGGGTCGGACGCTTGGTGCAGGCGGCAATCTCGGTGATGCTCAGGCTCGAGCTATTGGTGGCGAAGATAGTCTCGGGTTTGCAGATACCGTCAAGCTCGGTGAAGACGTCTTTCTTGAGCTGCATCTCCTCCACGGCGGCCTCGATGACGAGGTCGGCGTCGGCGAAGGTGGCGTAGTCGGTGGTGGTGACGATGTTCTTGAGCAGGGCGTCGACGGCCTCCTGGGTCATCTTGCCTTTCTCAACCAGTTTGCCATAGCCTTTGGCTATCGAGGCCATGGCCTTGTCGAGGCTGGCCTGCGTGCGGCTCTTCATGACGACGGGCATCTTGGTGGCAAAAGCCTTGACAATGCCTTTGGCCATCGTGCCGGTTCCAATAACACAGATTTTCATGATTGATGATTATTAAATTGTTAAACGTTATTCTTGTCAGCTTGTCTACTTGCCTTGAAACTCGTACTTGCTCTTGTCGAGGAAGGCGCGCATGCCGCCTTTCTGGTCGGCTGTGGCGAAGCACTGGCCGAAGGCGCGGTTCTCGTAGGCTATGGCCTCGTCGGCCGTCATGTCGTATTCGGCGTTGATGCACTCCTTGGCGGCGCGTACTGCCAGCGGGGCTTGGGCGGCAACCTGGGTGGCCATCTCCATGGCCTTATCCATCAGTTCTGCCTGTGGCACCACGGCGTTCACCAGGCCTATGCGCAACGCCTCGTCGGCGCGGATGGCCTTGCCGGTGTATATCAGCTGTTTTGCCATGCCCATGCCCACCAGGCGCGCCATGCGCACCGTGCCGCTGAAGCCGGGTATGATGCCGAGGCCCACCTCGGGCTGGCCGAACTTGGCGTTGTCTGAGCAGATGCGTATGTCGCAAGCCATGGCTATCTCGCAGCCTCCGCCGAGGGCGAAGCCGTTGACGGCGGCGATGACGGGCACCGGCAGGGTCTCCAGCATGCGGAACACGCGGGCGCCGCGCTTGCCGAAAGCTTCGCCCTCGGCGGCGTTGAGGCCTGCCATCTCGCTGATGTCGGCACCGGCCACGAAGCTCTTCTCGCCGTCGCCGGTGACGATGAGGCAGCGGAACCGCCCACAGTCGAAGCTGTCCAGGTAGTCGCCTATCTCGTTAAGTATTTTGCTGTTGAGCGCATTGAGGCTCTTCGGGGCGCTGATGGTCATGACGGCTATGGCGCCACGCTCCTCTATCTTCAGGTGTTCGTACATATATAGCTTGTTTATTTGAGGCTGCAAAATTACAAAATAATACTGATATGGCCAAATGTTTTTTTTATTCTCGTAGCTTGAGGCCGAGGTCGGCGCCGAGGCGGAGCATCATCTGCCATGCGGCGTCGCGCTCGTTGGGTATCCGTCCGTCGAGGATGGCATCCTTGATTGCATCCTTGATGGTGCCTATCTCGCGGCAGGGGCCGATGCCGAAGGTGGTCATGATATCCTCGCCGCTCACCGGAGGCTGGAAGTTGCGTATGCGGTCGCGCTCTTCGAGCTCCACGAGCTTGCGCTTCACCAGCTCGAAGTTCTCGCGGTGGCGGCGCTGCTTGTCGAGGTTGCGCGTGGTGATGTCGGCGTGGCAGAGGAGCATGAGGTCGTCGATGTCGTCGCTGGCCTCGAAGAGCAGACGGCGCACGGCGCTGTCGGTGACGATGTCTTCGGCCAGTATGATGGGGCGCATGTGGAGCATGACGAGTTTCTCCACGTAGCGCATCTCCTCGCCCAGTGGCAGGCGCAGGCGCTTGAAGATGCGCTTCACCATGTGTGCGCCGCGGGCTTCGTGGCCGTGGAATGTCCAACCCTGGCGGGCGTCGTAGCGTTTTACGCCGGGCTTGCCCACATCGTGCAGCAGGGCGGCCCAGCGCAGCCATAGGTTGTCGCTCATCCCGGCCACGTTGTCGAGCACCTGCATGGTGTGGAAGAATATGTCCTTGTGGCCTTTGCCGTCTACTGTCTCTACGCCTTGCAGGGCGCTGATCTCGGGCATGACGAGCTGCATGAGGCCGCATTTCTGCATCAACTTGAGGCCGAGGGAGGGGTTGGCCGAGGCCATGATCTTGTTGAGCTCGGTGGTGATGCGTTCGGCGCTGACTATCTCGATGCGCTTGGCGTTGCGGCCGATGGCCTCGAAGGTGTCGTCGGCTATGCGGAAGCCGAGCTGTGCGGCGAAGCGGACGGCGCGCATCATGCGTAGCGGGTCGTCGCTGAAGGTGATGTCGGGGTCGAGGGGTGTGCGGAGGATGCCTGCGTCGAGGTCGCGGATGCCGCCGAAGGGGTCGATGAGCTCGCCGAGGCGGTCGTGGTTGAGGCATACGGCGAGGGCGTTGACGGTGAAGTCGCGCCGCCGCTGGTCGTCTTCAAGTGTGCCGTTCTCCACGATGGGCTTGCGACTGTCGCGGCTGTAGCTCTCGCGGCGGGCGCCCACGAACTCCAGCTCATACTCGCGTCCGTCGGCGGTATATCTGAAGCTTGCGGTGCCGAAATTCTTGAACACCGACACATGGCTGCCGCCGAGGGCCTCGGAGGCGGCATGGGCGAGCTGGATGCCGATGTGCACTTCGCCGCCCTCCTGTCGCCCTACGCAGACGACGTCGATGTCGGTGCAGGGGCGTTGCAGCAGGTGGTCGCGCACGACACCCCCGACGGCGTAGGCGTCGATGCCGAGGCGGTCGGCTTCCAAGCCGATGACGCGGTAGAGGTCAAGCCCGAGGTCTATCATGCGGTGGTCGGTTTAGTATTCCTGTGTGGTGACGAGCTGTCCCAGTTCGTCGTATATCTCCCAGGTGCCTGTGCGCACGCCTTCGTGGTAGCTGCCTATGTAGTAAGGCACACCGCTCTCGCGGAAGACGCGGTATGGGCCTTCCTCAAGGCCACCGATGTAGGTGGCTTCGGCCTGCACGTTGCCGTTGGGGTGGTAGAATGCCCAATGCCCTTCGCGGCGGCCGGCGACGATGTCGCCCTCGCTGCGCAGCTGCATGGTGCTGTAGTACTGGCGCCAATGCTCTACGCTGCCGCAGTAGTAGACGATGGTCATGGGGTGTCCGTCGGGGCTCACTTCGGTGACGTGCATGGAGTCGTAGTTGGGGACAACCTCGCGGCCGTCGGGGCCGAGGATGTGCCACTCGCCGGTGCGCTCGTTGAGGGTGGCGGTGACGCTCCCGTCGGCAGCGGCGTAGGTCTGGGTCTTGCTGTTGCAAGCTGCCAGAAGTAGCATCAGGGCGGCGATGGCGGTGAGGCTGTAGGGCAGGGATGTTCTGTTCTTCATGGTTGTTTATTCGTATAATGTTGTTAGGCGTGTACGTTATGTGTTGGAGGCTTGGTAGAGGTGGCCGGGCAGCACGTGCACCGCCTTCGCCATCTCGAGGTTGAACATAAGTGATGCTGCTTTGGGCATCGGCAAGCCGCTGATAGTCACTATCTCGTCGAGCGTCATGTTGCCGTTCTTGCGTATCAGTTCCAGCAGCTTCTGTTCGGCGGGCGGCAGGGTGTGGAAGAGCGATGCCTGTGTGTCGGCCTTAGCCGTCGTCGGCGAGGGCCAACCGAGTTGGTAGGCGATGTCGGCTGCATCGCGTGCCAGTATGGCTTTGTTGGTGGCTATCAGGTTGTTGGTGCCGCGACTGTAGGTGTCGCCCAGCCGACCGGGCACAGCAAAGACGTCGCGCAGGTAGCCGGTGGCCATAGTGGCGGTGATGAGTGCTCCGCCGTGCTCCGAGGCCTCTACCACGAGGGTGGCGTCGCTCATGGCGGCTATGATGCGGTTGCGTGCCGGGAAGTAGCGGGGGGTGATGGCGGTGCCCATGGGGTACTCCGTCAGCAGGGCGCCGCCGCTGTGCACTATGCGTTCGGCAAGGCTGCGGTTCTCGGCGGGATAGATGCGGTCGAGGCCGTGACCCAGTACCGCCACCGTCGGCAGGCCGTTGTCGAGTGAGGCTTTGTGGGCCATAGTGTCGATGCCGTATGCCAGTCCGCTGACGACCAGTGGCTTGTCGTCCTCCTGCAGGTCGGCCATCTCTCTGACGAAGCGTTCCGTGGTGTCGCGACCGTAGGGTGTGGCCTTGCGGGTGCCTACCACAGCCAGAGCGCGGCGGGCGTTGAGGTCGGCGTCGCCGAGGGCATAGAGCAGCACCGGCGAGTCGGCGCATTCTTCGCGGTTGAGGCGTTGCGGGAAGGCGTCGTCGGTGTAGAAGAGCACCTTGATGTGCTTCGCCTCAGCTGTGCGGAGTTCCTCCTCGGCGCGCGGGAAGGCCGTCTTGTTCAGCAGGTTCTCGACGATGGAACGGTGGTTGCCGAAAGCCAGATTGAGCTCTGCGGCGGGCATGGCGAAGATGTCCTCGCCCGGGTATGCGTCGAGCAGTTTGCGTATGGCCGTAGGACCGAGGCCGTCGGTCATTGCCAGAGCCACTTGTGACAGTTTGTCCATCATCTTTTCGCTTTTGTCTGACGTGAGAGTGTGCGGAGTGTGCCGTAGCTTCCTTCGAGGCGGCGGTGCCACTCGTCGGGCGTCACCCACTCCACGCCGGTGATGCCCTCTTCTTCCTGCGGCTTGCCAACGGCTGAACCGTCGGCCACACTCATCGGGAACCACGACGTCTGCTTCAGGTGCCATCCGCCGTAGAGGTTAAAGATGTGGTAGGTCTTTATAGTGGTCAATGGCCAGTGCCCAGTGGTCGCTCTCACCCCCGTCTCCTCCTCCACCTCGCGGAGGGCGCCTTGCAGGAGGGTCTCGCCGGCCTCCACCTTGCCTTTGGGCAGGTCCCAGCGGCCGTTGCGGAGTATGAGGAGCATCATGCCGTCGTCGCGCGTCACGATGCCGCCGGCCGCCCTCACCCAGCGCATGCGGCGCTTGAGCAGTCGCAGCAGCCAAAGCGGCACGTCCCAGGTATGGTATTTGTAGCTCAGTTTCATTGTAGTTCGTACTTAAGGGTCTCTTTCCCTTTCTGGTAGAGGGTCATCGTGTAGGCGTCAAGCATCAAGGCGTCGGCCTTCTCGAAGAGGGCCATATAGCGGGCTTCGGCGTTCATCTCGGCCTCCGGGCAGCGTGTGTCGCCGTGACCTACGCCGCTGAGCGTCAGCGTGTACCTGTCGCCTTCGGGCAGCTGGGCCTCGAGGCGCAGGCGGTAGTTGCCGTAGTAGTTATTGCATGTCGTGCGGCCGCTGACGGTCTTGGCTTCGGGGTTGAACACAAGGGTTACCGGCTCGGCTTGGCGGTTCACCGCTTTGCCGCGCACGGCCACAAGCTGCCACACCTGCCCCTTCTGCGGCTCCAGCGGAGGTGTCTGGCGGTTGACGGCAGAGGGTTGCCGGCTGCCGCCACAGGCGGTAAGCAGCAGGCACGCAACCAGCGCGATACGTGTTATGACAGATGCCCTCATATCCATAAACAATAAATATACAACGCTGTTTTGTTAATTATATTGTATATGGGGAGCGATTTCGTGTCTTTCTTTTTAGAAACGGCGAATTATGCGAATTAAACGAAGCTACGCAGTCAGACGTGCTGCGTCAGCTTTCGAGTAATTTGCAGATAATCTGTGTGATAAAGGCTATGTAGCTTCGTATAATTCGCCTAATTCGCCGTTATTTCTATGGGGCCGCAGCCGATGTAGATTGTCTCCGACCAGCGGCCGGCATTGTCCTGCACCATACCCCACAGCTGCACCTCGTGGCCGCCGAACAGCTCGGGCAGCGCCACCGACAGGCGTCCCTCGCGGCGGTAGACGGGTATGGCGAGGAAAGCCATCTCGATATCAGGGCAGTAGGCGAACACCTGCACGCGGTCGTAGTTGTCGGCGGGCAGGTGCTGCGGGTTGCCCTCGAAGGCTATGCTCAGCGTCGTGCCGCCAACGACCTCGGGCGTGCCGAAGGCCACAGGCGCCACCGTCCCCTCGCTGAGCACCAGCGCGCTCCAGTCGACCACCAGCTTGTCGCCGTCGGCGCTGAAGGCCGCCTTGTTCCTCTTGATGAAGTAGTTGCATGCCGTCATGCCGTGTTCTGCCGCTATGGCGTCCATCGTCTCGCGCAGCACCCAGTTCATCCGTCCGGCCAACTGCACCTCCTGCTTGAAGAGCATGCGGTGCTTCTGCTGCTTCTCTGTCTGCGGGTTCTTCGGCTTCGCCGCGAAGCTCCGCGTAATCCATTTTCCGCGCCACTGGTAGGTCACCACCGGCCCCACTTTCCCCGTCAGCCCCAACAGCTGACCGTTAGTCGTAATTGCCATGATTACAATGCTTTAAAAGATTGTCTAAATTATATTACCATTACTTCTAACGTTGATTTCGCTATATTATTACTTACCAATGTAAATTTAACTAATGACAAACTAAAGAGCAACTAAAGACCAATATAAGAGATGATGCGGTAAAAGGCTGTGTGATAACGATTTATTTTTGGCTGTTTTCGCGTCATTTTTCACAAGATGAAAGGCTTGAAATGCCTTTTAGAGAAAATATTTTGTTGAATGGGATTTTATTTGTAATTTTGCAGCCACAACGATAAACGGACAGGAATATGTAGAAAACATTGATTGTGAGATTTTCAATATAGAGCTGACGCTCTTGTTCTCTCAGCGCAAACGTCTGGAAAACAATGCAAGAAGTGGGAATAAGAAGGCGGAAGTTCACGCTTTTAGGCGTGATTGCTTTCCCCACTTGTTTACTTCGAGGTTATCCAGACACCAGCGCTGAAGATAAGTGGTAATAAAAAGAAAGGATTGCGCCTTTCTGTTTGTTATAAGTCAAACCGTGCGGAGATGCCGAAAACTGCAATAAATAGAGTAGGCAAAAAAGAGTTAACTATTATGAAGAAAAACTATCTTGTCTTTGTTGTTGCAATTGCAGCTTTGCTTTCATCGTGTGCAAACACGTATTACTATTGCCAAGTGTATGAGACTGAGCCTGTAAGGCAGGATGTACATCTTAAGAATGAGAATGGCTCGTTGAAATATGAAAATGCTCAATGCATTGTCGATTATTGTTTCTGGGCAAACGGCGGTTCGGCAGATTTCTCCTTTTATAACAAGACGGATGAAATAATATATGTCGACTTGTCCAAGTCGTTCTATGTGATGAATGATGTTGCGCATGACCTTTATCAGAACCGGGAATGGTACAAGAGTTCGGCTGTAGGTGTTGCATCGTCGGCATCGTATGGCTATGGTGAGACGCAATCGAGGACGCTTTCAGCCGGAGTCATAGATCCCAGTCTTTGGTCGGAAGGTGCAGTTTCGGCAACGGCATCGAAAGCGGCAAGCCATTCTGCCGGTTTTTCTGCGGGGAAAGCTATAGCACAAACAGAAACGAGTGCTGTCACTATCAGAGAGAAGAAAGAAGTGGCAATTCCCCCGCATAGCAAAAAGTACATAAAATCACATAGTATTGTATATTTCCCGATGCTTGATTGTGACCTGCAGCGCTACCCGTCGCAGAGTTCAAGGATGGAGTTCTCCGCCGATAATTCGCCGTTCCGTTTCTCGGAGATTATTACATATTCGGTGGGCGATAATTCTCAGCCAGTTACGGTGAATAATGAGTTTTATGTGTCGTCTGTTGCGAACTATGCGGAACCGGCGATATTGGAGATGAAAAAACGGGGCGAACCGTGTGAGAATATGCAAGACCCGGATTATTCGGCTCCGCAATATGACATTTACGATAAAGTCATACGCGACAACATCTGCGAAACAAGTACCTCGTTTTATAACACTTATACTAAAACCACCACGAAGAAACTATACGATAAGGGATGGACGAAAGATTATTATTATGATAGCCGGAATGATGCCTTTGTGAAAAAAGGAGTCTTCTCAAGTAAACCAAGTGGGAATAAGAGTACGAATCCTGTCTTGGGTGGTCTTGTGATAGGTGCAGGTGTTTTGGCTATGGCTGTTGTTTTGATTATTTTTAATATCAAATAAACTCATAATTGCCAATCTTCTTTGAGGACTCTCCCTAGGGTGTTAGTTGCGGTTGATAACTTTTTTGCGGGGGGATAATACGATATTTTGTTCGGGCGCGTTATTATGTAACTTAAATAATAATAACGGCCGAAGGGTGAACAGCAACAACAGCACGCGGATTGTGATGGCGGTGAGCAACGATTTGCTTACCGACCAGCGTGTTATGCGCCACGTCGGGGCGCTGCGCGAGGCGGGGTATGAGGTGACGACGGTGTGCCGGACGGACCTGCCGGTGCGCTGGCAGCGCGGCTGGCGCTTCTATGCGGCGTTCAACTGGCGGCTGTGGAGGCGTCTGCGTGGGATGGAGTGCGATGTGATTTGGGCGAACGATACGGACACGCTGCCCGGCTGCTGGATGGCGGCTCGCGGCAGGTGCCGTCTGGTGATGGATGCGCACGAGTTGTTCCCCGAGGTGCCTGAGATTCAGGACAAGCCGCTGGTGAAGTGGGTGTGGAGGACGATAGAGAGGCGGCTGATGCCCAAGTGCGACGCGCTGATAACGGTGTGCCAGAGCATTGCCGACTACTACATGGAGCAGCTGGGGGTGAAGATGGCGGTGGTGAGGAACCTGGGCAGTTATGAGTTAGGAGTTATGAGTTATGAGTTAGGAGTTAGGAGTTATGAGTCGGGGGAGAAGGTTTTGCTCTACGCCGGGAAGGTGAATGTGGGGCGAGGTGTCGACTGGGCGATAGACGCGCTGGAGTTGCTGCCCGGGTGCCGCCTTGTGGTGGCCGGCGACGGCGACTTGCTGGAGGCCATGAAGGCTTACGCCGCCAAGAAGGCGTGGGCCGACCGCGTGACCTTCACCGGACGGCTGATGCCCGAGGAGCTGACGGCGCTGGAGGCAAAGGCCGACGTTGGCCTTGTGATGCTGGAGGACAAGGGGTTGAGTTACCACTATGCGCTGCCCAACAGGGTTGGGGCCTTCGTGCAGGCGGGGGTGCCGATGGTGGTGAGCGACCTGCCGGAGATGGCGCGTGTGGTGCGGGAGTACGGTGTGGGAGAGGTGATTGATGACTCAGGAGTTAAGAGTTATGAGTTAAGAGTTAAGAGTTATGAGTTAAGAGTTATGAGTTATGAGTTGAGAGTAAGGGCGTTGGCGGAGGCTGTGGAGAGGGTGCTTGCGAGGGAGTGGAAGGACGAGGACTTCGCCGCTGCGCGCGAAGATATGGATTGGAACAAAGAAAAGAAAAAACTGATAGAACTATGCTTTACGACATTCTGTTGATTATGTATTTCGTGGGAACCGTAGCAGGGCTGTGGTTCGTGTTCAGGAAGGCCGGCGAGAAGCCTTGGAAGGCGCTGGTGCCGGTTTACAACATCGTGGTGTGGATAAAGATCTGCGGCAAGTCGTGGAAGTGGTACATCTACTTCCTTGTGCCGGCAATCAACATCTTCACCTTCCTGCTGATGGTGCAGGAGACCGCCAAGGTGTTCCACCGCTACGGCTTCTGGGAGCAGTTCTTCGCTGTGTTGTTCCCCTGGGTGTATCTGCCGATACTTGGCTTGTCGAAGGGCGCAACGTACCACGACCCGAAGAGCGACCCGCCGCAGAAGGTGGGCGAGGTGCGTGACTGGCTCGACGCCATCGTCTTCGCCATCGTGGCCGCCGTCATCATACGCACCTTCACCTGCGAGCTGTACAACATACCGTCGAGCTCGATGGAGGGAAGCCTGATGACGGGCGACTACCTGCTGGTGAGCAAGTTGGCCTACGGGCCGAGGGTGATGATGACGCCGTTGGCGATACCGCTGGTGCACAACACCATTCCCGGCACGGGCGAGAAGGTGGAGAGCTACCTGCGCTGGCCGCAGCTGCCCTATCATCGCTACCCGGGCCTCTCGAAGGTGAAGCGCTACGACGCTGTAGTGTTCAACTTCCCCGAGGGCGATACGACGCTCAATGCGAGCCCCGGGAACCTGTACACCTACTACGACGCCGTGCGCCACAACGACCAGTCGCTGCTGCGCGACGGCTGGTTCGTGCGTCCGTTGGACAAGAGGAGCAACTACATCAAGCGCTGCATAGGCCTGCCCGGCGAGACGCTGCAGATAGTGAACCACCAGGTGCTTATCGACGGCAAGCCCATAGCCAACCCCAAGGATGCGCAGACGACCTACTCGTTTGTCACCAACTCGCGCGGCATACCGCCGCAGTATGTCATGCAGGAGCTCGACCGTCTGGGCCTGAGCTATCAGGACATCGAGAACGCCGGCCCCTATGCCGTCGCCGAAGGTAGTGTGTTGACGGCCTACAACGTGCCGCTGACGCAGAGGCAGTACTACGGCTTGGCGAACTCGGAGCTGGGGCGCCAGACATCGGTGGTGATGGACACCGCGCCGGCGACGGACAACAGGGACCTTTTCCCGCACCGCGAGGGGCTGATGCAGAGTGTGGACAACTTCGGCCCCGTGCACATACCCGCCAAGGGTGAGGTGATAGAGCTGAACGACAGCACGCTGCCGGCATACCTGCGCGTCATCACCGCCTACGAGCACAACACGCTGGAGGTGAAGGACGGCAAATACTACATCAACGGCCAGGAGACGACGACCTACACCGTGCAGCAGGACTACTACTGGATGATGGGCGACAACCGCCATCACAGCCAAGACAGCCGCTACTGGGGCTTTGTACCCGAGGACCACATCGTGGGCAAGGCCAAGTGGATACTCTTCAGTCGCGACAAGGATCGCGGCAAGTTCCGCAAGGGGCGCTGGTTCAAGGATGCGTGCGCTTATTGAGTTATGAGTTAAGAGTTAAGAGTTATGAGTGACGAACATATAGAAGACATTACACCACAGGAAGAGAAGGTTGAGCAGGCCGAAGGCGGCACGATGTCGCTCGACGGGATGTTCAAGGACTACTGGATAGATTACGCCTCGGATGTTATACTCGACCGCTCGGTGCCCGACATAGACGACGGCCTCAAGCCTGTGCAGCGCCGCATACTGCATGCCATGAAGGAGACCGACGACGGGCGCTTCACCAAGGTGGCCAACATCGTGGGCAACACCATGCAGTATCACCCTCACGGCGACATGAGCATCAAGGACGCTCTGGTCAACATGGGGCAGAAAGACCTGCTCATCGACTGTCAGGGTAACTGGGGCAACATACTCACCGGCGACGATGCCGCCGCCGGCCGTTACATCGAAGCGCGCCTGTCGAAGTTCGCCAAGGATGTGGTGTTCAACCCCAAGACCACGCAATGGAAGCCCAGCTATGACGGCCGCAAGCAGGAACCTGTCACCCTGCCGATAAAGTTCCCCCTGCTGCTGGCACAAGGCACCAAGGGCATCGCCGTCACGCTGACGAGCGTCATACTGCCCTACAACTTCTGCGAGTTGCTGGAGGCCAGCGTGAAGATACTCCGAGAAGAAGAGTTCGAGATATACCCTGACTTCCCCACGGGCGGCTTGATAGACGTGAGCCGCTACAACGACGGCGCACAAGGCGGCCGCCTCAGGATAAGGGCCAAGATGCACTACGACGAGAAGCGCAAGGCCATCGTCATCACCGAGCTGCCCTACAGCGTCACCACCGACGTGCTGATAGACAGCATCGTGAAAGCCAACGAGAAAGGCAAGATAAAGATCAAGAAGGTGGACGACAACACCGCCGCCGAGGTGGAGATTGTGGTGTATCTGCCGGGCGGCGTAAGTCCCGACCAGACCATCGACGCCCTCTATGCCTTCACCAACTGCCAGATAAGCTTCTCGCCGCAGACGTGCGTCATCGTCAACGACAAGCCTGTCTTCATGACCGCCAGCGACATATTGCGCCACAACACCATGCGCACACGCGACCTGCTGCGTCAGGAACTTGAGATACAGCTCGGCGAGCTGGAGGACCGCTGGCATTGGGTGAGCCTCGAGAAGATATTCTTCGAGAAACGCATCTACAAGGTGTTGGAGAACGACCGCGCCAAAGACTGGGATGCACAGGTGACGCAGATAGAGCGGGCCTTCGACGAGTACAGGCCGATGTTCAAGAAAGAGATAACCCGCGACGATGTGCTCAAGCTCTGCGAGCGGCCCGTGAGGAAGATAAGCAAGTTCGACATCAAAAAAGCCATCGAAGAGATTGCCTCCATAGAGATGACCATCGACGAGGTGAAGAACCACCTGGCGCACCTCACCGACTACGCCATCCGCTATTTCGAGGACATACTGAAGCGTTACGGCAAAGGCCGCGAGCGTAAGACCGAGATACGCAGCTTCGAGGACATAGAGTCGACCACCGTAGCGCTGGCCAACGAGAAACTCTACGTGAACTACACGACAGGCTTCGCCGGCTGGGGCCTCAAACGCGAAGAGGGCGTCGAGGTGGCTTGCGAATGTTCGCGGCTGGACGACATCATCGTCTTCCGCAAGGACGGCACGATGATGGTCACCAAGGTGCAGGAGAAAGGCTTCGTGGGCTCGCAGGACTGCAAGGAGATACTCTTCGTTTCCGTCTTCCGCAAACGCGACGAGCGCACCGTCTACAACATGATTTATCGCGACGGCCCCAGCGGCTACGCTATGGTGAAACGTTTCAGCGTCACCGCCATCACACGCGACCGCGACTACCTCCTCACCAAAGGCACCAAGGGTAGCAAGGTGCTCTACTTCACCGCCAACCCCAACGGCGAGGCCGAAGTGGTGACAATCCATCATGTCAGCAACCCCAAACTCAAGAAGGTGAGCTTCGACTTTGACTTCAAGACCCTCGCCATCAAGGGCCGTCAGAGCATGGGCAACATCCTCACCCGTAACGCCGTGCGCAGCATCAACCTCAAGGACGAGGGCGTCAGCACCCTGAGTGCCCGCAAGATATGGTTCGACGAGAGCGTCAAGCGCCTCAATGTGAACGAGGCTGGCCGCTACTTGGGCGAGTTCCACGGTACCGACAAGATACTGGCCATCATGCAGAGCGGCAGCTACCGCACAACGGGCTTTGACCTCGCCAACCACTACGACGACGACCTCGTCGAGCTGCGCAAGCTGCGCGACGACCAGATTGTCACAGCCCTCTACCGCTCGCCAGACGGCTACCCCTACCTCAAGCGCTTCGTGCCCGAAGTGAGCGACCGCAAGATGGGCTTCCTTGACGACGACGGCTCGCAGCTCATCGACCTCTGCCTCGATTTCTACCCGCGCCTCGAAGTGGTCTATACCGCCGACAGCGGCAAGAAAATATCCAGCGAGATTATAGAGGTTGAAGACTTTATCGGAGTAAAGAGCAGTAAGGCTCGTGGCAAGCGAGTCACCACATTCGCGGTTGAGAAGTTCGTCTGGCTGGCACCCCTCAAGGCCGACCCTGAACCGCCCGCTCAGCCCGTCGCCGAGCCCGAAGCCTCAGAACCCGACGAGCGCCAAGGGTTTGCCGAAGGCACACAAACACAATTGTTTTAGCTTATGAAGATTCTTGTAGTATTACCAAGGTTCCCATATCCCCTCGAGAAAGGCGACAAGCTCCGCGCCTATCACCAGATCGTGGAGCTCGCCAAGCGCCATGAGATATACCTCTTCTGCGTAAGCCACATCAAAGTGACGCCCGAGGCCATAGCTGCCCTGCAGCCATTCTGCAAGGCCATACGTGTCGTCAAGCTCAACCGCATTGTCTGCGCCAAAAACATCGTGGCCAACTGGTTCTCCTCCAAGTCCCTGCAGATGGGCTACTGGAACACCACCCGTTCCAAACGCGCCTACAAAGCCTTCGAGCGCGAAGTGAAACCCGATGTCGTCTACAACCAGATGGTGCGCACCATGCCCCTCGTCGCCCGCAGCCCACGTCCCAAGGTCATGGACTATCAGGACGCCCTCTCCATGAATATGGAACGCCGCATGGAACGCTCGCGTGGCTTCATGCACTACATCCTCCACTATGAGTTCAAGATGCTCCGCTCCTCCGAGTACAACGCCTTCTCCTTCTTCGACGCCCTCACCATCATCAGCGAGGTTGACAGCGAGGCCATACCTCACAAGAAAAACGGCGAGATACACATCATCCCCAATGGCGTCGACTTCGACTACTTCCGCCCAGACGCATCCTTCCAGCAACCCTCACACCACTACGACATCTGCTTTTCGGGCAACATGTCCTACGCACCCAACGTCAACGCCGCACGCTACCTTGCCGAAGATGTGATGCCACTCGTCTGGAACCGTAGGCCTGACGCCACACTCCTTCTCGCCGGCGTCAACCCCAAGCCAAGCATCCGTAGGCTCGCCGACGACCCTCGCATCACCGTCTCCGGTTGGGTCGACGACATACGCACCGCCTACGCATCCTCGCGCCTTTTTGTGGCACCACTCCGCATAGGCTCCGGCCTCCAGAACAAACTTCTCGAAGCAATGGCTATGCAGCTACCATGTGTAACCACCTCCATCTGCAACTCCGCCCTCGGCGCGCAGGATGAATATCAGGTCCTGGTGGGCGACACTGCAGAGGCTCTCGCCGACTCCATCGTCTCCCTCCTTGACGACCCGCAGCGCGCCGAAACAATGGCTAAGGCAGGATGCAGCTTCGTGCACGAGAACTACGGCTGGCACGCAGCCGTCAGCAAACTCGAGGCAGTCCTGCAGTCAGTTGTCGACAAAGCTAATGCCAGTAAGTGATGCCCAAAACTAACTGGAAGAACGACAAAGGCAAATTCCGCAATGCCGTCGGAACATGGGAAGGGGAGAACCGTCGCCCCACTCCGCAGGAACGCAACACCATAAGCACCGAGGTCGTACCGGAAAAAGCCATTCTTGTAGCCGTATGTCAGAACGGGCAGACTCTCGAACGCACAGAAGAGTACCTCGCCGAGCTCGCTTTTCTCCTTGAGACAGCCGGTGGAGTCTCCGTCAAGCAGGTCATACAGCGTCTCGAACGGCCCGACACACGTACCTATGTTGGCAGCGGCAAGCTGGAAGAAATAAAAGAATACATCCAGGCGCTGGAGGTGGACTTCATCGTCGTCGACGACGAACTCTCGCCCGCACAGCTACGCAACCTAGAGCGTGAACTTCAGTGCCGCATACTCGACCGGACCACTCTCATACTCGACATCTTTGCCAAACGCGCCCGCACCTCCATAGCAAAGACGCAAGTAGAGCTGGCGCAGCTCCAATACATGCTCCCGCGCCTCACTCGTCTGTGGACACACCTTGAACGTCAGCGCGGCGGCATCGGTATGCGCGGTCCCGGCGAGACACAGATAGAGACCGATCGTCGACTCATCAAAGAGAAGATAAGCCTCCTCCGCCAACAACTCGCCTCCATCGACAAGCAGAAAACCCTCCAGCGCAAAAACCGCGAGTCACTTGTCCGTGTGGCATTGGTGGGCTATACGAATGTCGGCAAGTCAACCCTCATGAACGTCCTCTCCAAGAGTGACGTCTTCGCAGAGAACAAACTCTTCGCCACCCTTGACACCACCGTCCGCAAGGTCGTTATCGGCAACCTTCCATTCCTCCTCACCGACACCGTGGGCTTCATTCGCAAGCTCCCCACCCAGCTGGTGGAGAGCTTCAAGAGCACTCTCGATGAGGTGGTTGAGGCCGACCTGCTCCTGCATGTCGTAGACATCTCGCACCCTGACCACGAGGAACAGATTGCCGCCGTCAACCGCACCCTCGAGGAGATAGGTGCCAATGACAAACCCGTCATCATGATCTTCAACAAGATTGACGCCTACACCTACGTCGAGAAGGAGGAGGACGACCTGAGTCCAATGACCAAAGCCAACTGGAGCCTCGAGATGCTGCAGGAAAGCTGGATGTCAAAGCAAGGCAAGACGGTATTTATCTCCGCCGCCGACAAGAACAATATCGACGCCCTGCGCGACATGCTCTACGACGAGGTGAAGCGCATCCACGCTGTGCGCTACCCCTACAACAATTTCCTTTACTGAAGGTTATCGGCGACCGTTAACTGTTGAGGTGCTTGTACACCAGCGCCGCCTTTGCCGGACCTATGGCGGCCGCAAGGTCGTCGAGGGTCTGCAGTTGTATCTGCTTGATGCTCCCGAAGCGCAGCAGCAGGTCGTGGGCAGTCTTCTCTCCGATGCCCGGTATGTCGGTCAGCGCCGTGCGGAATGTCCCTTTGCTGCGCTTCTCCTTGTGGAAGGTTATGGCGAAACGGTGCACCTCGTTCTGTATCTGCTCCAGGAGGTGGAACAGCTGGTCGGTGGGCTTGAGGCCCACGACGGCAATCTCTCCACGACTGTCGAAACGTAGCAGTTCGTTGGTACGGTGGCTGTCGTCCTTGGCAAGTCCTGCGATAGGTATGGTCACCCCCACCTGCTGCAACGCCTTCTCGGCCACATGCATCTGTCCTTCGCCGCCGTCGACGATAAGCAGGTCAGGCAGAGCCTCGCCTGCCTCATGCAGGCGGCGGTAGCGCCGCTCGATAACCTCGGCCATCGAGGCATAGTCGTCGGGTCCTTCCACGCCCTTTATGTTGAACTTGCGGTACTCCTTGCGGTTGGGTTTCCCTGCCGTGAAGCGCACCATGCCGGCAACAGGGTAGGCGCCCTGTATGTTAGAGTTGTCGAAACACTCAATGTCCATGGGCAGGGAGGGCAGCCCAAGGGCTTTCTGCAGTCGCTCCAGCAGTTTGACGGCCTGTGGAGCGGCATCGCCCTGTGTCAGCGCCCGCTGATGGCGGCATTGTTTCTGGTAGCTCTCCACGTTACGCAACGACAACTCCAGCAGCTTCCGGCGGTCGCCACGAGGCTCCACAGTCTGCTTCAGGTAGTCCTCCGGCAGATCGGCCACCGTCATCGGCAGCACCACCTCGCTGGCTGTGCTCTGCGTCTGCTCGTGCAGCGCAGGTACCACCGTGGCCAGTATCTCCTCGTCGCTCTCGTCGAGCTGTTTCTTTATCTCGTTGCTGATGCTGTAGATGATGGCGCCGTGCTTCACGCGCATGAAGTTGATGTATGCATAACGTTCGTCGCTTATGATGCTTACCACGTCCACATCCTTCACGTTGGTGTCCACCACAGTGCTGCGTCCCTGATACTCCTCCAGCAGGTGTACCTTGCGCTTTATGCTTTCCGCCTCCTCGAAGCGCAACTCGGCAGCGAGGGTGTACATCTGCCGCTTGAGTTCATCAAGAATGTCGCCAAAGTCGCCTTTCAGTATGCGGCGTATGTTCTCTATCGTAGCGTTGTATTCCTCGCGGCTCTGCTTGCCGACGCAAGGGGCTCCGCAGAGACCTATCTGGTGCTTCATGCACGGACGGTTGCCCATGATGTTGCATGTGCGATAGGTGAAGAGTTGGCGTATGATGTCCTGCAGCTCGCGCAGTATGCGCCCGTTGGGGTAGGGGCCGTAGTACTGCCCCTTGATGTTGTGGCGCCGTGTGTAGAGCAGGCGTGGGTAATCTTCGTCGGTGATGCACAGATAAGGGTAGCTCTTGTCGTCCTTGAGCATCGAGTTGTAGCGCGGCTGGTAGCGCTTGATGAGACTGTTCTCCAGCAGCAGCGCGTCAACCTCGGTGGCCACCACCGTGACCCTGATGTCGTAGATAGACCGCACCAGCATCTTAATCTTGGCGCTCTTGTCGTCATAGTGAGAGAAGTAGCTGCTCACCCTACGCTGCAGGTTGCGGGCCTTGCCAACATAGATGACCTTGCCGTCGGCGTCGAGGTGCTGGTAGACTCCCGGTGTTTCCGGTATTGTCTTAAGCCGCAGCGCTATGCGCTCTATGTTGGGGTTTATGGTGTGGTCAATCACCGGCTGCTACAGGTCTTTGTAGTCTATCTTGGTGTTCTCTATGGTGAGCCGCAGGCTGCCTATGCCCTCAAGGTTATACTGGCTCGTGGCCTGGCCGATCTCGATGCGGTGGTCACCTTTGGCGTTGAAGCTGAAGAGCGTGCGTATGCGTGATGTCACCTGCCGTCGGTCGCCCACTATCTCGCCCTTCCAGCGCCCATTCTCCTTGAGAGGCACCGAGGCGTAGAACATGCGGCGTTCGCCTGAGGGCGAGTAAATGTTGACGGTGATGGGCAAAAGGCTGTAGCGGAACGCCATGGTATCTGCGGCCACCGTGACGTCGATGTTGTAGTAGTCGTCGGTGTTGTTGACGCTCACCTCGAACACCTCAGGCGTGAAGCGGTTCCACACGTCGTTGGCAAAGGTGCGCTCTTCGTCAATGATGTTCTTGCTCCCGCAACCCATGCAGAGCAGCACCGCCAGTGTTAAAAGAATATTTGTTGTCTTCCTCATCATATCAACCGATCAGCTTCTCCATAATCTGCACGGCGTTGGTGGCGGCGCCCTTGCGTATGTTGTCGGCCACAACCCACATGTTCAGCGTCCGGGGCTGCGAGAAGTCGCGTCTGAGGCGGCCCACCCAAACCTCGTCGCGGTGGTGCGAGAGTATGGGCATGGGGTACTCGTTCTTGGCGGGGTTGTCGTAGAGTATGACGCCCGGGGTGTTGGCTATCAGACGGCGCACCTCGTCGAGGTCGTAGTCCTCGCGCAGTTCCACATTCACCGCCTCGCTGTGTCCGCCCACCACGGGCACACGCACCACTGTGGCGGTAATCTGTATGTTGGGATCGCTGAATATCTTGCGTGTCTCGTCCACCAGCTTCTGCTCCTCGGTGGTGTAGCCGTCCTCTTGGAAGTCACCTCCGTGGGGGAACAGGTTGCGGTGTATCTGGTAGGGATAGGCGTTCTCCACATGCTTTTCTCCACGCTCTTCCGCCTCCAGCTGGCGTACAGCCTTGATGCCGGTGCCTGTGATGCTCTGGTAGGTGGCTATCACCAAGCGGCGTATGCCGTAGCGGCGCTCCAGCGCCGAGAGGGCCAGCACCATCTGTATGGTGGAACAGTTGGGGTTGGCAATGATGCGGTCGCCGACTTTCACGGCGTCGATGTTCACCTCAGGCACCACCAGCGGCTTGTCGGCGTCCTTGCGCCAGGCCGAGCTGTTGTCTATCACCGTGGTACCCACGGCGGCGAACAGCGGCGCGTACTGCCGCGAGGCAGCGGCTCCTGCCGAGAAGATGGCGTACTGCGGCCTGGCGGCTATGGCGTCATCCACCGATACCACCGTCAGTTCCCTGTCGGCGAAAACAATCTTCTTGCCGACACTCTTGGGCGAGGCGGCGGCTATTATCTCTTCCTTGCCGAAGCCACGCTCTTCAAGCACCGTGAGCATCTCGCGTCCCACAAGCCCCGTGGCTCCCACTACAGCAATCTTCATCACAAAAACTCTTAACTATTAACACTTAACTCCCACCTACCTTATCAGCGTCACCGTGCCGTGCGTGCTCTGCGTCTGGCGCGGGTTGTGGGTGGTGGTGTAGTTGATGATGTACACGTATGCGCCTTGCTGGCAAGGGTTGCCGTTGAGGTCGCGCCCGTCCCATCCGCAGTCCACACCCGTGCAGTGCGCCATTACGCGTCCCTGACGGTCGTAAATCCACATCTCCTGCATCACAGTGTTGAGGCTGCTCGAACGGAAGATGTTGTTGCCTTCGGGATTGTCGGGCATGAAGGCCGAGGGCACATACATTGTCTCCTTGTACATGGGCAGGAAAATGTGTGCCGTATCGAGGCATCCGTAGGGGCTCTCGGCTATGAGCCAGATGTTGGCTTCCGAGATGCTGTCGGGTATCGAGTAGTACACTGTGGCATCGTTGCTTTCCCACATGACGGTGTCGCCGTTGGCATCCTTGCCCATGGGCAACAGCCACACACGGCCGCTGCCGCCAGTGGAGATATCCTCGAGCATGGCCTCCATGTTGTCGTAGGTGAACTCATTCACGTCGCTCTGTATGCGCGCTTTCAGCGGGTATACTACCAGCTCGAGCTGCACGATGGAGTCGCAGCCATAGCGGTTATACAACCGCACGGTGTCGGCCGACGCTGTGGCCCAGTTGCTTTCGGTGTAGGTGCGCCCGTTGCGCCACGTGAAGTCGCGGCAGGTCTCCTGGTGGTCAATGTTGTAACTCACGTCGTAGACCGTCAGGTGCAGGTGCACCGTCGAGTCGCATCCAGGCGCCGACTTCAGGCGGGCCACTGGCTGGTCCGTGTTCGTCGTGTACTGGTTGCCGTCGGCAGGCCATGTGTAGACCTGTCCGTTGCAGATGCCCGCCTCGTTGATGGTGTCGAACACCGGGTAGACCCTCACCATGAAGGTGTCGAAGTTGTTACAGTGGTTGGAGAAGTACACCACGCTCATGACGCGTATGGAGTCTATATGGTTGCGCGGCAGGGTGTCGTAGCGCGGGTCCGGCTTGATGGATATGATGCGGTCGTTGTCCTGCAGCTCGTACATGCTTGCCGGCAGGGGGATGCGGCGGCCGTTGAGCACGCGCTCCACGCGCCACTGGATGGTGTCTACGCCACCTGAGTAATGCAGCTGCAGGGCCGCTGTCTGGCCGTTGCAGATGTCTATGCGGCGCGAGGTGTCGGGCTGCGGCGTGATGGACTTCAGAGCCAGCGTCCTGACAGTGTCAATGCCGATGCTTATCGTGTCTCGCAGTATATACCAGTCCTCATTGGCATTCTGGAAACGTAGGCACACCACATAGCGCGCCGGCTCATTCACCTTCACGACGGCTGTTGACAGGGTGGGGTGAACGGAGTCATAGTTGGGTTGGCTCGGTATGTCGTGCATCGGCGTGAAGTAGCCGTTTGGGTCGTTGACGTTGGTCGTGAGCATGATACTGTCGCGGCCATCGTCGAAGATGCGGTACCACTCCAGTGCGCGCGACGTCGTGCCCTGCGGCGTGAAGCGGAAAGCCACCGTGTCCACAACATTCGTGAACCCATTGTATCCATTGGGCCAGAAGGCCGCCGGCGAGTTGTTGACGACGTACATATTGGGTTCGCCCGGTGCACCCTTCACCTGCGGTTGTCCCGTGGCGTTCTGTATGCCTATCAGCGCGTCGGAAGTCGAGGGACAGCAACTGCGCCTTTTCACATGCACCTCCACAATGTTTGAACCCTCATAGCATACAATCTGGTATGTGGCCTTGTTTGCGTGCGAGCTATAGTCCGGCGCCTCCTTCCACGAGCAGATGATCTTGCGGCACGGGAACTGGTCCTGGATGCCGTAGTATATACCGTCTATCCTGTTTGTTTCAGAACCCACGAAGTACGCCGGGTCAGTGTCCTCATACACACCGTATATCGCGTCAAGCATCCTTGCGTTATTAGCGCCAGAGCCTGGATTTGCATGACCGGAAGTACCGTTCCACGGCAGCTGGTTGTTGTTCGTATGGTAACTGTAAGGGCAATAATTTCCGCTGCCAAAGTCAGTAGGGCTGCAGAACGTCACCAAGCCATTGGCACCGATGCGGAACTGCGTCTTCCGGATGCCGAAAAAATAGAACGGGTAAGGAATAACGGTATGATCGCTGGCGAACACGTCGTCCGTGCCGATAGGCATGCGCGTGCCCAGAGCAAACGACGTGTCTGGCGGATTGTAAGGAATCTGCTCCACAGTGTACGTACCGTTGAAGTACTGCGTCGGAATGTAAGGCTCGACAGACAGCTCTATAACGCCGTTGTTCACGCAGTTCACAACAGTATCCCACCCCTGGTTACGGTAGTTCGTGATGTGGTCGTACTTCTCGTTAATCTTGACATCAGGACAAGGCGGCGGCGCCGCTACCGACTGTGCCGATATTTTCCCGCCCATTGCCGTAATGAGCGCAACCAATGCTACAGTGAACGTCCTGGTTATTAGTCTGCTATTCATTTTTATGTCTATTTTCAAACTGCAAAAATACTTTTTTTTTCGCATATAAGACGCGCGCGTATGCGTTTTGTTACCGCACAGCTGCTTATTTAACTAAAATTAACACTCGGATTGTCGTCCGTGATAGGGTGCCGAAAACATGTTTTTGGTCTGGATTCCCTACGGAGCCCCTACGGCCCCCCTTCGGCCGTTCTTCAATGGAAGGCCGTCGAGGCCGTAGAGAGTCCGTACGGGGGCCGAAGGAAATACGTTCCGTATTTTTAACAATTAGCGCCTGACCCCCATCCGCTCAAGGGCCCGGTGGTAGCGCGCGGCATTGGCGTTGTGCTCAGCCAGCGTTGCGGCGAAGCGGTGGGTGCCGTCCATATTCTCGCTGGCACAGAAGTAGATATAGTTGGTCTGCGGGGCGCCAATGACGGCGTTGACGCTGGCCTCGGAGGGTAGGCAGATGGGCGCGGGGGGCAGACCGGCGTGAAGGTAGGTGTTGAAGGGACTCTCCGCGCCGAGGTGTTTGTTGAGGATGCGGCGCAGCGTGAAGTCGCCGACGGCATATTTCACCGTCGGGTCGGCCTGCAGGGGCATGCCGCGACTCAGACGGTTGAGGTAGACGCTGGCTATCAGTGGTTTCTCGGCGTTGTCGTTGGTCTCCTCCTCCACGATGGAGGCTATGATGATGATGTTCTTGAGATTATAGTCAAAGTTGCCGGTTTTGTCTTTCCAGAAGGCGTTGAACTCATCGGTCATACGCGCCATGAATCTCTCCGGCGTCACGGTCCAGTAGAACTCATAGGTGTTGGGGCGTATGAGGTAGAAGCTGTCAAGGGTGACGTTGAAGTCGTTGTGCATCAGCTTGTTGTTGAGGTATTCGTTGAGCTGCTGCGGCAGGCGGAACTTGCCGATGGTGAGGCGTATGGGGTCCTGCTGGCCATTGCGGAGCTTGCGGATGAGTGCGAGCTCGTTCATGTGGGCTTCGATGATGTAGCTGCCTTCGCGCACATGCTTGTCGAGGCCGAGGGCATGAGCCATGAGGCGGAAGGTGGGCGACGCGTCGAGGGTGTCGCAGAGGGCCTGGTAGGAGGTGCCTTCGTCGAGGTTGATCCGACGGGGAGTGTCGTTGGCGGTGCGCTGGTTGAGAGTGTAGAATGCTGCCCCTACGACGGCGACGAGCAGCATCGAGAGTGTGATTATCAGTGCTTTCTTCATAGTATCAGTTGCATGCGTATGGTGTCGACAAAGTGGCTGTCATACTCGAGCCATTCCTTGAAATGGCCGCACTGTGTGTAGCCGGCCTTGCGGAAGAGGGCGAGGGAGGCGGTGTTGGTGGCCGCGATGTCGGCGTAGAGGGTGTGCAGTTGGTTGTTGGTAGAGGATAGTTCCTTGAGGGCATGGAGCATGGCGAGAGCGTAGCCCTGGCGGCGGTATTCGTTGGCCACCATGATGCCCACTGCCGCGCGGCGGTTGACAGGGTCGTAGCTATAGAGGTCCACGGCGCCGACGATGGTGATTTCTCCCTCCCCAACGCACTGGCCACTGACCACAGCTTTTGCATACAGCCGCAGGCTGCCGCTCGACAGCGACGCACCCTCCTCTGCCACCAGGTTAACTCTTAACTCATCACTCTTAACTCTTAACTGATCTTGCTCCATAGCTGTTTGTTCTTCGAGTGGCGTATGTAGTCCTGCAGCATTGGGTATGCTGCGAGGGTGGGGTCGGCGCTGAGGATGTCGCGCACCTCGTTGCGTGCGGCGGCCACGAGGGGCTCGTCGTCGACGACGGAGGCAATCTTGAGGTCGAGGACGCCGCTCTGCTGCAGCCCCTGCATGTCGCCCGGGCCGCGCAGCCGCAGGTCGGCCTCGGCAATCTGGAAGCCGTCGGTGGTGCTGCACATGGTGCGTATGCGTTCCTGCGACGAGTAGCTGAGCTGGTCCTTGGTCATGAGTATGCAGTAGCTCTGCTCTGCCCCGCGCCCCACGCGGCCGCGGAGCTGGTGGAGCTGCGAGAGGCCGAAGTGCTCGGCGTTCTCAATGACCATCACCGTGGCGTTGGGCACGTCGACGCCCACCTCTATCACCGTGGTGGCCACCATGATATGTGTCTTGCCCTCCTTGAAGCGCTGCATCTCGAAGGCCTTCTCTTCGGCGCTGAGGCCGCCGTGGAGCATGGAGACGTGGTATTGTGGCCGCGTGAAGTAGCTCTGCACCATCTCCAGTCCGTCGATGAGGTCTTTGAGGTCGAGCTTCTCGCTCTCGTGTATGAGGGGGTAGACGACGTAGACCTGTCGTCCGGCGTCTATCTGCTTCTTCAGGAAGCTGAATACCAAGGGGCGGCGCGGTTCGGTGCGGTGGTAGGTGCGCACGGGGTGGCGTCCCGGGGGCAGCTCGTCAATGACCGAGCAGTCGAGGTCGCCGTAGACGGTCATGGCCAGGGTGCGCGGTATGGGGGTGGCGGTCATCACCAGCACGTGGGGCGGGGGAGTGGCTTTTGCCCAGAGCTTGCTGCGCTGCTCCACGCCGAAGCGGTGCTGCTCGTCGATGACCACGAGGCCGAGGTCGCGGAAGGTGACGTCGTCCTCGATGAGGGCATGGGTGCCTATGACGATGTGCGTCTCGCCGCTGGCGATACGGGCTTTTATCTTCTTCTTGTCGGCCGGGCGCACGCTGCCAATAAGCAGATCTACGCCGATGCCTATTCCTTCGAGCATGCGCAGGAAGGTGTTGTAGTGCTGGGTGGCCAGTATCTCGGTGGGTGCCATAAGGCATGCCTGCGAGCCGTTGTCGATGGCCAGCAGCATGCACATCAATGCCACGAGGGTCTTTCCGCTGCCCACATCGCCCTGTAGGAGACGGTTCATCTGGTGGCCTGAGCGCATATCCTCGCGTATCTCGCGTATGACGCGCTTCTGGGCACTTGTGAGGGGGAAGGGTATCTTCTCGCTGTAGAAGCGGTTGAAATGGTCGCCCACGGCGCTGAAGACACGCCCGGCGGAGTGCTGCTGGCGCTCGCTGTGGGCCCACTGGTAGTCGAGCTGCATGAAGAAGAGCTCCTCGAACTTGAGGCGTGTGCGTGCCGCCTCGAGCTGCTGCTGGCTGTCGGGGTAATGTATGGCTATGAGGGCTTCGCGTCGGCCGGGGAGACGGTAGCGCTCTATGATGCCTTGCGGCAGAGTCTCGTCGATGCCGCCGAGGGAGTTGACGAGGGTCTCGGTGAGGCGTGCCATGGCGCGTGTGCCGAGGCCGCTGTGCTTCATCTTCTCGGTGGTGGGGTAGACTGGTAGGAACTTACCACTCTCCACTCTCTGCTCTCCTCTCTCCGCTTCCAGTTCGGGGTGCGTCATCTGCCATTGCCCGTTGAAGACTGATGGCTTGCCCATGATGTTGTAGCGTACACCGGGCTTGAGCTTGCCACGCACCCATTTGGTGCCCTGGAACCACACAAGCTGCAGCGTGCCTGTGCCGTCGCTGAAGTCTACGGTGAGGCGCTCGCGGTATTTGCCAGTGCTCACGGTCTGCATGTTGCTCACCGTGCCGCGCAGCACCACGTACTGGTTCTCGTCGGTCAGCGACGCTATTGTGCTCTGCTGCGAGCGGTCTATATGTCGGAAAGGGAAGTATTGCAGCAGGTCGCCGCATGTATGTATGCCGAGTTCCGCTGCCAGCACTTTGGCTTTAGAGGGGCCTACGCCTTTTAGGTATACTATGTCGTCACTCGGCAGCATGGGTTATCTTTTCGCGCTCCAGGGTGGATGAGATGTCGCGGTGTTCGGCGTCGGCCATCACCAGCAGGGTCTCTATGGCGGGGTCCTGCTTGCGGTTGACGGTGGCTATAAGCTGCTCGTACTCGAAGTCGGCGGCGGTGCGTATGCCGCGTATGATGCACTGGGCCCCTACGCTATGGCACAGCTCTATGGTCATACCGCTGTAGGCGGTGACCTCCACCGTTGGGCAGTCTTTCATGGCTTCCCGTATGCGCTCCACACGCTCCTCGGGGCTGAACATGCAGTGCTTGTCGCTATTCTGCCCCACGGCCACCACCACCTTGTCGAAGAGTGGCAGCACGCGGCGGAGCACTGCCTCATGCCCTTTGGTGAAGGGGTCAAACGACCCGGGAAACAATGCAATGGCCATCTTTATGTGTTTTACTTGCGTAGACTCCTCAGAACTGCCAGATGAGACGTACGGTGATGCTATGGTTGTAGCAGTTGTTAGTGATGGTGGACCAGCGTTCCACGCGGTTGCCGTTGCTGTCCGACTCGTAGCCCTCATACTTGCGGAAGACCCAGTCGCGCTTTACGGGCAGTATTGAGTGCTGCCACCGTAGGTTGAGCTGAAGGCCGCGCCAGATGGTGAAGCGTGCGTCGATAACGGCCGAGAAGTCGCTGCTGAGGAAGTCCTTGTCTGTTGTGTCGGGAACGAAGAAGGCATCGTTGAAGCCTATTGTGCCTTGTGGCTGGCGTACCAGGCGTCCATAGCTCAGGCCTGCACCGAAGAGCATGCCGCCGTTGGGGTCCTGCCAATGCAGTAGGACGGGTATCTCTATGTAGTTGGAGGTTATGTCGAGCTTGTAAAGGTAGTAGCGCGTATCGCCTGTGCTACGTGCACCGCGCTGGCTGAAAAGTGCCTCGATGCTGAGTCCCCAGTGGTTGTTGTTGCTGATGGATGCCAGCGCTCCCACGCCCCCCGTGAATCCGAAGTGCTTGAAGCCCTTGATCTCGTCACCTTCTATCTGGCTCACCGTCATGCCCGACGCCACAAAGGCGTGTATCCTCTGTGCGTTGATGCCCAGCGGCAGGAGTGCCAGCAGTGCTATGATTGTAAGCCGTTTCATATATTTTTCAGGTTGCGTATGAGTATGGAGAAGTCTGTAGCGGTGTTGTAGTGGCGCATATAGCGCAGTGTGAGGCGCTCTCGCAACTGCTCTGTGGGTTTGCCGTCCATGATGTCGGCCGGCGTGAAGACTCCGCGGTGGCCCGTATAGCCCACCCATGTGAGGCTGCCCACCATCACCGACAGGCAGTGTGTGAAGTATTTGCCTTTGTTCTTCTGTAACCAGATGAGCACTGGCGATAGCAGTAGCAGCATAAAGGATGTACCTATGTCGAACATCCGCTTGGTGCGGCGTGCTGTGTCGGTGCTGATGGTGTCAAGGCTGGCTATGTACAGGTCGTCGGGTGTCAGCACGGTCTCGCTGCCTATCACGTAGTCGCTCTCACGCGGTGCTATCCTGTACTCCACCCCTGTGGTGCGCAGATGTGCCATCAGTTCTATCACGTGTCTGATGTCGCAGCCGCAGAACACCACCTCTTCGGCGTGTTCTATGCGTATCAGGTCCTGCAGATGCCTTGTGTCGGTATCGTCGGTCTCCGTTAGTTTGTCTGTCGAGATGCCCATCGAGGCGTACAGCTCGCGTATGCGTGCCGTCTCTGTTGAAGTGCCCACGGCGAGGGTGGCTCCGCGTGCGTGCGTGCGCAGCGTGTATCCTTTTACCCCCTTGGCGCTCAGAGCCACACGTATCAGCAGCGTCGCCGCCATCGTCCATGCCGAGCCCATGAGCAGCAGCAGGCGCGAATAGCGCTGGCTCTCGTCGAGCAGCGAGTAGAACGCCAGCAGCAACAGCACTCCCGTGCCCATACCGCTCACTATGCGCCCTATGCGCACAGGCTTGTCGTAGCCGCCGTTGAGCCAGCTGCTTGCCATAAGTATCAGTATGTAAAGCGGTATCACGAGCAGCGTATATTGTGGCGGATAGTATTCCGCGCCGCCCCATTTGACGTTTTCCCACAGCTGTTTTATTAGCACAAAGCCGCCGTAGGCCAGCAGGAAGTCCAGCAATGGCACGGCAATGTGCTTGGCTATGCGCTGCATCCATGCCAGCGTGGCGCGCATCCAGATGGCCGTCTGCAGCAGCATGTTGAACAGCCGTGCGTCCTTGCCGCTGAAGTACTTGCGCACGAATATGGACATGGCGTTGTAGAACGTGTAGACGTAGTTCATAGACCCTTTGCGCGTGCTCTCACCCTTGTAGTGGATGATGCGCGTCGTGGGCAGGTAGTAGTTCTCCCATCCGGCCTGCTTGATGCTCCACGAGAAGTCTATGTCCTCGCCGTACATGAAGTAGCTCTCGTCCAGTCCGCCGGTCTTGGCGTACACCTCGCGGCGGAACATCAGGAAAGCCCCCGGCAGTATCTCTATCTTGTTCACCTCGTCCTCGTCCAGGTGCCCCATGTAGTAGGCTGCGAAGCGTTTGGAGTGGGGGAAGAGCCTTGTCAGGCCGCTTATCTTGTAGAACGACGCCGCCGGCGACGGAAAACCGCGCTTGCTCTCACGCAGGTAGTTGCCCTTGCCGTCCACCATCTTCACCGTCAGGCCGCCGCAGTCGGCGTGCCCGGCCATAAAGTCGGCGCAGCGCACAAAGGTGTCGCGCTCCACTACGGTGTCGGGGTTGAGCAACAGCAGCACATCACCTGTGGCCTGCCTCAGCGCCATGTTGTTGGCCTTGGCGAAGCCTACATTCTCGTGGTTCTCTATTAGATGAACCTGCGGGAAGTCCGTGCGCACCATCTCCACACTGCCGTCCACCGAGTCATTGTCTACAACCCACACCTCAAGCTCCAGTTCGCTGCCGTCGGCGAGCCCTCTGTCCGACCCGAAGACCGACGCCAGGCACTGTTTGAGGAAGTACTTGACGTTGTAGTTTACTATGACTATCGACAGCTGCACTTACTTCTTCTTGCTCTTCTTCTTGAGTGAGCCTTCGATTATCTCCATGGCCTTGTCGAGTGTCAGCGTCAGCGGGTCGACGCCCTTGGTCAGACGGAAGTTCTCCCCACGATAGGTCAGGTACGGCCCGAAGCGGCCTATGTTGCTCACCACAGCGTCACCGTCTTTCACGCCTATTTCGTGCGGGTACACCTTCTTCAGCTCCTCTTTCTCCTCCTCGGCTTTGCGCTTCGACTTGATGATCTCTATCGAGCGTTCCAGGCTCACCTCATACGGGTCGTCGTTCTTGCCCAGCGAGTAGAACTTGCCGTTGTGGCGCACGTAGGGGCCGAATTTGCCTATGCTAACCGTCACGTCCTTGTCCTCGAACTGGCCGAGGCTGCGCGGCAGCGAGAAGAGCCCGAGGGCGTCCTCGAGGGTGATGGTCTCTATGCTCTGCCCCTTCTTCATGCTGGCGAAGCGAGGCTTCTCGTCGCTGTTGGTCTCGCCAATCTGCACCAAGGTGCCGTAGCGGCCTATCTTGGCGTACACGTTCTTGCCGCTGGCGGGGTCCACGCCCAGCAGGCGGCTGCCGGTGTTGCGCTGGCTATTCTGCTGCGTCTGGCGTATGTTCTTGTGGAAGGGCACGTAGAACTTGTCAATCACCTTGCGCCATTCCTTCTTGCCGTCGGCAATGTCGTCGAAGTCCTTCTCCACGGTTGCCGTGAAGTTGTAGTCCATGATGTTGTTGAAGTGGTCCATCAGGAAGTTGTTGACCACGCATCCGATGTCGGTGGGGAAGAGCTTGCCCTTGTCGGCATAGCCCTTCTCGGTGCGTGTGGCCTTCTTCACGTTGTTGTCCTTCAACGTCAGCACCGTGCACTGGTGAGCCTCGGGCTCGCGGTCTTCCTTGATGATGTACTCGCGCTTGAGAATGGTGCTGATGGTCGGCGCGTAGGTCGACGGGCGGCCGATGCCGAGGTCTTCAAGCTTCTTGACGAGGCTTGCCTCGGTGTAGCGCGACGGGTGCTGCGTGTAGTGCTCGGCGGCCTCGCAGCATTCCATAGTCAGCAGAGTGCCTTCGGGCAGCTTGGGCAGCAGCGACTGAGTCTGGCTGTCGTCCTCGTCGTCGGTGCTCTCCATATACACCTTCAGGAAGCCGTCGAACTTCACCTGCTCGCCGGTGCAGCCGAAGGTGAGGCTGGAGTTGCTTATGGTGATTTCAATCTCTGTCTTCTCCATCTCGGCGTCGGCCATCTGGCTGGCGACGGTGCGCTTCCAGATAAGCTCGTAGAGGCGGCGCTGGGCGCTCTCTGTGTTGATGGTCTGTGCCTCCAGGTTGGTGGGGCGTATGGCCTCGTGGGCCTCCTGGGCGCCTTTGGTCTTGGTCTGGTAGCGGCGGGTCTTGACATATTCGGGGCCGTACTGGCTCTCGATCTCCTTCTTGGCCATGCCTAAGGCCAGCTCGCTGAGGTTCACGCTGTCGGTACGCATGTAGGTGATATATCCGCTCTCGTACAGCTGCTGTGCCACCTGCATGGTGCGTGCCACGCTGAAGCCCAGCTTGCGGCTGGCCTCCTGCTGCAGGGTGCTGGTGGTGAACGGCGGCGCCGGCGTGCGGCGGGCAGGCTTGGTCTCAATCTTGCTAATCTTGAAGTTTGAACCAACGATGCTGTGCAGGAAGGCCTCGGCCTCCTCGGCGGTATCGTAGTGGCGGCTCAGCTCCGCGTTGAGGGTCTTGCCGCTCTCCAGCGGGTGGAACACCGCCGTCACGCGGAAGTAAGGCTTGCTGACGAAGTTCTTGATCTCCTCCTCGCGCTCCACTATCAGGCGCACCGCCACACTCTGCACGCGGCCGGCGCTCAGCGCAGGCTTGATCTTGCTCCACAGTATGGGGCTTATCTCGTAGCCCACCAGGCGGTCCAGCACTCGGCGGGCCTGCTGCGCGTCGACGAGGTTCATGTCTATCTGGCGCGGGTTCTCGATGGCGTGCAGGATTGCCGTCTTGGTAATCTCGTTGAACACTATGCGCTGCGTAGTCTTCGGGTCAAGCTTCAGCGTCTCCTGAAGGTGCCAGGCGATGGCCTCTCCCTCGCGGTCCTCATCGGACGCCAGCCACACCTTGTCGGCCTCCTTCACGGCTTTCTTCAGCTCGCTCACCAGCGACTTCTTGTCGTCGCTAATCTGGTACTGCGGCTCGTAGTTGTCATCTACGTCAATGCTCATCTCCTTCTTGGCCAGGTCGCGGATGTGGCCGTAACTCGACTTCACCGTGTAGTCCTTGCCCAGGAATTTCTCGATGGTTTTCGCCTTGGCAGGCGACTCAACAATAACAAGATTTTTCATATATCGGGTTGTTTTTGTCCGTATTATGAGGATTATTCTGATGCTAAAACGTATATATATTTAATTTATTGTATGCCGGCATAAATTTTTTTTTTCAAAACCCCACCTAAACGGCTACTAAACGGCTACTAAACGGCTACAACACCCCATAAAAAACTCATAACTCAAAACTCATAAATCATAACTCAAAACTCCATCGGCTCCCCTACGGAGTCGGTACAGCAGTTCTTCAGTAGTATTTCAGTGTTCCACTGAAGAACTACTGTAAAAGTATCGTTGAAGTACTGAAGAACTGCCTTACCGGATAGGCATCGGCTTGGTTGTTTTGGCAAGAAAATGAAATTTGATAAAAACATTATCTCGGCGCACAATATAATCCCGTTGTCTGCGTTATAATAACTTGGAAAATATAAAAACCATGAAGATACATATCGTTCAGCATGACATCCTTACGCTCAAGCCTGAGGATAACCTTGAATGGATTGCCGCCGAGCTTGAGGCCGAGGCTTCGCGCGAAGCTCTGCTCACCGTCTTCCCGGCATGCACCATCTGCGGCACTCCGCTGTTCGCCGCCGCCGGCTACACCGACCTGCAGAAGCGCGCACAGGCCGCCCTGCAGCGTCTGATAGAACTCTCCGAGCACCGCGCCTTCCTCGTCGGCATGCCCCTGCAGATTCAGGACAAAGGCCTCTGCAACGCCATAGTGTTCGTGCAGAACTGCGCCATACGCGGCGTCGTCACCAAGAAATACCTCACCACCGACGAGCAGCGCTGCTTCGTGCGCGGCGAGGGCGTGCAAGTCATCGACTTCCACGACCAGCGCATAGCCATAGGCTTCTACGAGGACCTCAAGGAGCTCTCCAAAGGCCATGTGGAACAGCCCGACGTGGTGGTGTGCTGCGGCGGCCAGGTGTTTGACTACCAGCGTCCTTACCGCACTCGCTACCGCATGAGCAAGATCGTCGAGACCCTCAACGCGGGCCTCGTCTACGTCAACCGCACCGGCGGCGAAGGCCCCTACCTCTTCGCCGGCGGCTCAATGGCCATGAACGCCGCGGGCGGCGTGCTGTGCCAGATGCCCTACTTCGAGCAAGGATGCTGCACCGTCGACATGCAGCAGATAGAGACCATCGAGGACGAGAAGCCCGAGGCCGTGGAGCTCGTCTACAAGGCCCTGGTGTGCGGCCTGCACGACTACTTTGCCAAGAACGGCCTGCGCCGTGCTGTGCTGGGCCTCAGCGGCGGCATCGACTCGGCCCTCGTGGCCACGCTCGCCGTCGACGCCCTCGGGGCCGAAAACGTGCATGGCCTCCTCATGCCGAGCCAATACTCCACCGACCACTCGGTGCGCGACGCCGAGGACCTGGCACACAACCTAGGCATGAGCTACGACATCGTGCCCATCAAGCCAATGTTCGACCAGTTCCGCGAGAGCCTCAAGCCCGTATTCGGCGACCGCGCCGAGGACGTCACCGAGGAGAACCTGCAGGCACGCATACGCGGCACCCTGGTGATGAGCTACGCCAACAAGTTCGGCGCCTTGGCGCTCAACACCACCAACCGCTCCGAGGCCGCCATGGGCTACGGCACCCTCTACGGCGACTCCTGCGGCTCCTTGGCGGTGATTGGCGACCTCTACAAGACCGAAGTGTACCAGCTCAGCGAGTGGATCAACCGCGACGGCATCCGCATACCGCAGAACAGCATCACCAAAGCCCCCAGCGCCGAACTGCGCCCCGGGCAGAAGGACAGCGACTCGCTGCCCGACTACGCGGTGCTCGACGCCATACTCGGTCTCTTCCTCGACGAAGACCTCTGCGAGGACGAGATCGTCGACGAAGGCTACGACCGCGAGCTTGTGCAGCGCGTGCTGCGCGGCGTGGCGCGCAACGAGTGGAAACGCCTCCAGTTCGCCCCGCAGCTCAAGGTGGCACCCGTCAGCTTCGGCCTCGACCGCCGCTGGCCGATAAGCTGACAGTTAGCAGATAACACAGATAAGAGTTATGAAGAATATAGGTTCGATTAAGAGAAATCCCCTACGGGGAATATGCCGCAGGCATTGTCTTTTGATTTGTTTGCTAATGGCATTCTCAGGCGCGCAGGCCCAGATGCAGGCTCTGTTCGGCTACAGCACCTTCTACCTGCCGCAGGAGGACCGCCCATACATGGAGACCTACCTGCAGGTCGACGCCTGGACGGTGGGCTTCGTGCAGCAACCCTCGGGAGTGTACAAGGCCACCGTTGAGGTGACCCTCGTGGCTCGCCAGCAGGACTCCGTGGTATACGTCAAGAAGTACGCCCTCGGCAGCCCTACGGTGGGCAGCCTCGACGAGCTGGACTTCAGCTTCCTCGACGTTCAGCGCTTCGCCCTGCCCAACGGCATCTACGAGATTGAGCTCACCCTGCGCGACAAGAGCAGCGAAGACTCCCGCCCGGCAAGGGTGGTGGAGAAGGTGGTGGTGAACTACGACGGCAATCACCCCGCAATGTCGAGCCTGCAGCTGATGGCCGACGCCACACCCACGGTGGGGGAGGGCAACATACTCTCTCGCGGCGGCTACGACATGGAACCCTACGTCAGCGACTTTTACCCCGAGCAGGTGGAGCAGCTGAACTTCTACTACGAGATATACAACATCGAGCGCGAGGTGGGCCGCAAGCCTTTCCTCACCCTTGCCTACATCGAGCGCGCCGAGACGGGTGCCCGCATCGAAGGCATGCAGACGGCCAGCCGCAAGAACAGCGCCTCGGTGGTGCCCGTATACGGCAGCCTTGACATCAAAGAGCTGGCCTCCGGCAACTACAACCTCGTCGTCGAGTTGCGCAATCGCGACAACCAGACGATGATGTACAAGAAGGTGTCGTTCTACCGTTCCAACCCCGGTGTGAAAGCCAAGGAGATGAGCGACTTCGCCATGACCTTCGCTGGCAAGTACACCGACGAGAACCAGCTGAACATATACCTCGACGGCCTCTATCCCATTGCGTCGGACCTTGAGAAGGAGGTCTCGCGCGAGCTCATCAAGCGCCCCGGCCTTGAGGAGAAGCAGGCGTTCCTCTACCGATTTTGGACGGCACGCGACGCCATGGCCCCTGAGGCGGCATGGCTCAAGTATAAGGAGCGTATAGACTACGTGCAGGAGCACTTCAGCTACCCGCGCACGCCGGGCATACACACCGACTTCGGCCGCGTGTACCTGCAGTACGGTCCGCCCGACTATGTGCGCGACGAGAAGAACTACGTGGGCGCCAACAAGATCGGCAGCAACCAGATACAGCCCTTCAACACCATGCAGGCCAATGAGGGCCAGGCTCCCACCGACGGCATCGCCGGCTCCTCGCAGGGACATGTCTACTACCTGCCCTACCAGTTGTGGCGCTACAACAAGCTTGAAACCGACGACCCCAACCGAGTGTTCCTCTTCTGGGACGAGCACCGCTCGGGCTACTACCTGCTGCTCAACAGCAACGCCCGCGGCGAAGTGCAGGAGATAGGCTGGGAACGACGCCTCTGCCGTCAGCAGCTGCCCGAGGACGTCATAGGCGAAGTGGGGGAACAATTTAACCGCGGATATTGAGGCCGATGCGCTTGCTGGCTGACATAGTATACCTGATTATCTACTACCTCGTGGGCTACCGCCGCGAGGTGGTGAGGCGTAACCTCGCCAACGCCTTCCCGGAAAAGGACGAGGCGGAGCGTAGGGGAATTGAACGCCGCTACTACCGCTACCTGGCCGACATTGCGGTGGAGTTTGTGCACAACATGTATGCCTCGCCAGCATCCATCAAGCGCCGTTACCGCTTCACCAACCGCCAGCTGGTGGACCGCTACTATGAGCGCGGACAGAGCATCGTGCTGCTGTCGGCGCACTATGGCAACTGGGAGTATATGGTCAGCTCGCTCAACATGCAGTTGCTGCACCATGGTATCGGCGTCGGCAAGCCGCTGAACGACAAGATAACAGGTCCCTATATAGCTAAGAAACGCATACGCTACGGCACCGAAGTGGTGGACCAGCGCGACGTGCGCCAGGTGGTGGAGTTCTACCACCGTCACCGTGTGCCCTGCGCCCTGATGATGCTTGGCGACCAGTCGCCGTCTAACCCCGTGAAGAGCTACTGGACCACATTCCTCAACCAGGACACGGCATTCCTCTATGGCGCCGAGCATTTTGCACGCAAATATAACTACCCCGTCGTCTACTACACCGTGAACCGTGTGCGCCGCGGCTACTACGAGGTCACCTTCAGCCACTTCAGCGAACACCCGCAGGAGGAGCCTCAGTACGCCATCGTGGAGCGCTACGCACGCACCCTGGAGCAGCAGATACGGCAGCGGCCGGAGTTGTGGCTGTGGAGCCACCGCCGCTGGAAACTGAAACATCCTGAACAATGAAAGTAGCAATAGTCATACTCAATTGGAACGGCCGCGGCATGTTGGAACGCTTCATGCCGTCGGTGGTCAAATACTCCCACGGACAGCATTTCTCGGTGTTGGACACCGACTACAACACCGAGGTGGTGGTGGCCGACAACGGCTCCACCGACGACTCGCTGGCTTTCCTGCAGCAGAACTATCCAGAGGTGCCTCTGGTGCGCCTCGACCGCAACTACGGCTTTGCCGGAGGCTACAACAAAGCCCTTGCTCAGGTGGAGACCGACTATTACGTGCTGCTGAACAGCGATGTGGAATGCACACCGCGATGGATAGAGCCCGTTATACGCATCATGGATGCCAACAGCAAGATTGCTGTGATGCAGCCAAAACTGATGATGTATGACCGCAAGGACTCCTTTGAGTATGCCGGTGGAGCCGGTGGCTTCATCGACAGCTACGGCTATCCTTTCTGCCGTGGGCGCCTTTTCAACACCCTCGAGACTGACCATGGGCAGTATGACGACGACTGCGATATCTTCTGGGCCACAGGCGCCGCCATGTTTGTGCGTGCCAGCGTGTGGCATGAGCTGGGTGGCCTCGATGCCGACTTCTTCGCCCACATGGAGGAGATAGACTTCTGCTGGCGTGTGCACAATGCCGGCTACAGGGTGGCTTACTGTCCGCAGTCGAAGCTATACCATGTGGGTGGCGGCACGTTGCCGAAGAGCAATCCCTTCAAGACACAGCTGAACTTCCGCAACAACCTCTCCATGCTCTACAAGAACCTGCCCGACGAGCGGCGCGACAAGGTGTTGCGGCTGCGCATGTTCCTCGACCGTGTTGCGGCGGTGAAGTTCCTGATGGAAGGCCATTTGGGCGAGTATCGTGCCGTACGCAAGGCTCACAAGGAGTTCCGCGCGTGGCGTGAAGAGCTGAAAGAAAAGCGTGCGGCCATTAAGCCACACGCTGTCTCGCAAGTGTATCAGGGTACTTTGCTGATAGAGTATTACCTCTTGCGCCGTCAGACGTTCACACAGTTGCGTGGGCGCTTCAGCCGTTGATCACTTCTTGCCCTTGACGTTCTTGTATTCTTCATTCAGGCCGGCGAGTATCTCGTCGGTGATGTCCATTGCTGGGTTGGCGTAGAGCACCGGCGTGTCGTTGAAGCTCTTGCGCAGGATGACGTCGAACTGCTGGTTGGCGGCGTTGTACTCGCGTATGAAGGCGAAGATGGCGTTGAGCAGCTTGGTGTTTTCGCTTAGCTGACGCTCGGCGACTTTGGCCATGAGTTCCTGCTCAAGTGTGCTCATTTTCTCCATGCGCTGCTTCAGCTCGGCCTCCTTGGCCTGCTGCTGTGTGAGAGTCATGCTGGCACCGGTCTGCAGGTAGTTGTTGTAGTCGGTCTGGAACTGCGTCATCTGCTGCTGGTAGTACTTCTCCTGCTGGTCCTTGTAGGCGCGTAGTTCTTCCTCTAGGTCGATGGCATACTGGTACTTGGCCATCAGCGTGTCGGTGTCTACGTAGGCTATCTTCAGTCCGCCTTCAGGGGCGACGACGGGGGTGGCTTCGGGGTTTTCTTTTCCGTTGTTGTTGCAGGCGGTCATGCCGAGGGTCAGCAAAGCCGCTGCCGTTAGGATAATGTGCTTGATGTTCATTGTATGTCTTTTTTATTGTTCGCTTACTTCTCCGATGGTGTCTATGGCGCGCTGCACGCGGCGTGTAGTCTCCTCTTTGCCGAGCATCATGACGAGCGTCAGCATGTCGGGTCCCACAGTCTTGCCTACCACGGCGAGACGCAGGGAGTTCATCACCGAGCCCATGTTGAGGCCGTTGCCCTTGATGTAGTCCTCGAGGAGTGCCTGGTGCAGGGCGTCGTACTCGAATGGCACTGTGTTGAGTATCTCTATCACCTTGGCCATGTGGGTGGTCATGCCGGCTTTCCAGCGCTTCTTGATGGCGGCGGGGTCGTATTCCGTCGGTGCCACAAAGAAGTAACTGCAGGTGTCCCACAGTTCGCTTGGGAAGGTGATACGCTCCTTCATCAAGCCAGCTACATTCACCACATAGTCGTGGTCGGCGCTGATGCCGCGTTCGCCGAGCTGCTTCTCAAGGTAGGCGGCTACCTGCTCATCGCTGAGGGTCTGGAAGTACTCGTGGTTGAACCACTTGGCTTTCTCAAGGTTGAAGCGTGCGCCGTTCTTGCTCACATGCTCTATGTTGAAGAGTTTGATGAGCTCGTCCATGCTCATTAGCTCCTGCTCGGTACCTGGGTTCCATCCCATGAGGGCCAGCATGTTGACCACCGCCTGTGGCAGATAGCCCTGCTCGCGGTAGCCGCTGCTCACCTCACCGCTCTTGGGGTCGTGCCACTCCAGCGGGAAGACGGGGAAGCCGAGACGGTCGCCGTCGCGTTTGCTGAGCTTGCCGTTGCCCTCGGGCTTGAGTAGCAGGGGCAGGTGGGCGAACTGCGGCGCCTGCCAGCCGAAAGCCTTGTAGAGCATCACGTGCAGCGGTGCACTTGGCAGCCACTCCTCGCCACGTATGACGTGGGTTATCTCCATCGTGTGGTCGTCTACGATGTTGGCCAGGTGGTAGGTGGGCATGCCGTCGCTCTTGAAGAGTACCTTGTCGTCGAGCAGACGGCTGTTCATCGTCACGTCGCCACGTATCAGGTCGTGTACCGTGATGTCGATGTCGTCTGGGAACATGAAGCGCACCACGTATGGCTCGCCGGCGTCTATGCGGCGCTGAGCCTCCTCCATGCCCAGGCTGAGGCTGTTGTCCATAGTGCCGCGTGTGGTGCAGTCGTACTGGAAGGTCTTTTTCTGTGATTCGTATTCCTTGCGCTTGGCGTCGAGGGCTTCGGGCTTGTCGAAAGCGTAGTAGGCCCAGCCGTCGCGTATCAGCTGGTCGGCATACTGGCGGTACATGGGCTTGCGGTCGCTCTGGCGGTAGGGACCGTAGGGGCCGCCGATATGCACGCCTTCGTCAAACTCTATGCCCAGCCAGTCGAGGGCCTCGATGATGTATTGTTCTGCACCCGGCACAAAGCGTGTCTGGTCGGTGTCCTCGATGCGCAGTATCATCTTGCCGCCGTTCTGGCGCGCGAAGAGGTAGTTGTAGAGGGCTGTGCGCACGCCCCCGATGTGCAGTGGCCCCGTAGGTGACGGGGCAAATCTTACTCTTACCATTTATCTGTCCTTGGAATTAATAAAGGAGTATCCTATGCCGATCATTACGGCCGTGTTGAAACCCCTTGGTATGTCTGTCTTGAGGCCTTGGTCGCCGCCCATCACACTCTGGGTGATTATGCGCAGTATGTCGGGTTCGGTCGTTGTGGCCATGAAGCCGTGGTCCACGTAAATCATAGCATTCCACGGGCCGTATTCGTAGGTGAGGCCCACCATGACGCCTACATCAAGGCGGCGCAGGTGGTTGAATACTTGGCGTTGTCGCCGTGCTTCCGCTTTTGCCGCCACCTCTGCGGCGCGCACTGCCGCCACCTCTGCATCGGACATATTGTCGGTGATTGTGATGGATGGCGTATTGGTGATGCTGTTATCATAGTTGGCCGCTGGTGACGGGTTGCCGGGCGACACAATGCGGTCCTTGTAACGCCCGAACAGACCAAGGTTCACAGTAGGTCCGGCTATGATGCCTACCACATGCCCCGAGCTGCGTATGGGCAGCTCCATGTGGAAGCCCACCAGTATCGGCAGCTGCAGGTAGTAGGCGTGGTAGTAGCCGTCACGGACACTCATGGTGTTCTCGTTCTCCAGCACCTCGTGGAAGTTGCTCCCTCGGCGGTTCAGGTTAAGGCCCGTCTGCAGATACAGGAACTGTCCGGCCACGCTTTCCGTGTTGGTGAAGTTTATGTTCAGGTACCCGCCTACGCCGGCGCCGAAGATGGGCGACTTGGTGGAGAGGTCGTCGCTGATGGTGGCGAGGCCGACGCTGGCGCGCGCTCCCAGGTCGAGCTGCGCGTGGGCGCCCATAATGCCCATCAAACCCATTAAACCCAATAGAAATATCTTTTTCATTGCATTATAGTTTTCTCATTATGAAGTCCGTCATCAGCTGGTAGAGGTTGAGCCTCGTGTTGCCGGTGGCGTCGTATATGCTGTGGTTCTTGTTGGGGTAGATGCGGAACTCGAACTGCTTGCCCGCGTTCTCCAGCTTCTCCACCATCTCGGCCGAGTTCTGGAAGTGCACGTTGTCGTCGCCCGTGCCGTGTATCAGCAGGTAGTTGCCCTGCAGCCGCTCGGCATAGTTCAGCGGCGAGTTCTCGTCGTACCCCTTGGCGTTGTCCTTCGGCAGGCCGAGGAAGCGCTCGGTGTATATGTTGTCGTAGTAGCGCCAGTTCATCACCGGAGCCACAGCTATGGCCATCTTGAACACATCGTTGCCCTTCAGCAGGCTCAGCGTGCTCAGGTAGCCGCCGAAGCTCCAGCCCCATATGCCTATGCGCTCCTTCTCCACCCAGCTCTGCTGGCCCAGCCAGCGTGCAGCCTCTATTGCATCCTCGCACTCCATGCGCCCCAGGTCGCCGTAGGTCTGCTTCTTGAACTGAGCACCACGGCCGCCCGTACCGCGACCGTCGAAGCAGAAGACCACATAGCCCTTCTCGGCCAGCATGTGATACCAGTAGTAGTCGCTGTAGCCGTAGCTGTTCGAGACCTGCTGGTTGCCGGGACCGCCGTAGACGTAGATAAGCACCGGGTAGCGCTTGTTGGCGTTGAAGTCGGCAGGCTTGATGGTGTAGTAGTTCAGCTCGGTGCCGGTTGAGGTGGTGAAGGTGCCGAACTGCTTGTGGCTGGTGCCGTAGTCGGACATCTTCTTTTGCAGGTCAGCGTTGTCCTGCAGCACTTTGATCAGTTTGCCATTGGCGTCATGCAGCGTGTAAGCCGGTGCCATGTTGGCATTGCTGTAGGTGCAGATATAGTATTTGCAGCCATCGCTGAAGGTGGCGTTATAGGTGCCGCCGCTTGTGGGGGCGTTAAAGTCTTTGGTGAAGGAGTAATCGGTGCCGATGAAGTTGGGGTATATGCTGATTATATTCGATTGGCTATAATTCAGGCATTTCTTCTTTTTGCCGTCGAAGCCGGTGACGAAGAGGCTCTTGTTGATGGCACCGTGCTCACGGCTGGTGTAGTAGAGGCGCTGGTTCTTGACATCGATGCCGGGGACATCGCAAATCTCATAGTTGCCGCTGGTTACCTGCTTGACGAGCTTGCCATCCATTCCGTAGAGGTAGATGTGACGGTAGCCGTCGCGCTCGCTGGTGATGAGCATCTGCTCCTTGGCTTTCTTGCCTTTGCCCACGGTGATGAACTGCCAAGTGTCAGGCACCTCGACGTAGGTGTCGCACTGCTCGGCGTAGAGCTTGCTTATTGTGTTGCTGTTAAGGCCGTTGTTCGAGGTATTTACGGCCAGTATTTCCATTGTGTTCTGCAGACGGTTCATGACCATCACGGCCAACACGTCGGGGGTATTGGTCCATTGGAAGCGGGGGATATACTCCCATTGTGACTTGCCGTCGGCAACGGTGGTGCTGCGGCCATCGAGCACAGGGGTGAAACGACCTTTGGTCTCGATGTTGTACACGTGCAGCGACACCTTGCTGTTATCCTCGCCGGCCTTGGGGTATTTGTATTTGTAATCCTCAGGATAGAGGGCGCCCCACATCTGCATATTATACTCTTTCACCTTGCTCTCGTCGAAGCGCATATAGGCAATCTTTTTCGAGTCGGGGCTCCACTCGAAACCTTTCGTGATGGCGAACTCCTCCTCGTAAACCCAGTCGGTGGTGCCGTTGATCACCTCGTTGATTTTGCCGTCGGTGGTGATGGCATGCTCCTCGAGGGTGGCGAGGTCCATCCAGTAGAGGTTGTTGTCGCGCACAAAGGCCACCTTCGTACCGTCGGGCGAGAGGGTGGTGAGGCGTTGCTTGCCGTTGTTGCTGATTTTGGTAAAAGTCTTCGCGTTGACGTCGTAGATGTAGTAGTCGCTCACGCCGCTGTGGCGGTAGAGGGGCTCGAAGCCGCTGCTCAGCAAGATCTTCTGCTCGTCGGCGCTAAACTCGTATCCCTCCATCGGGGGCAGGGGTTTGGCTTTCTTGCTCATCTGCGGGGTGTTGAAGATGCACACGTCGGCGACCTTCTCACCCGTGGCGTAGCTGTATTTGGCAATGCCTGTGCGGCTCATGGTGCAGTAGTGCTCGCCGTCGGCCATCGAGCGGATGCCGTAGACACCTTTGGCTCGGAACGTCCCCTTCGTCCAGATGTCCTCCAGCGTGATATTTTTCGTCTGCGCACTGGCCGCGCCAGTGCCTGCCATTAGTGCAAATGTCATAAATACAAGTAGTTTCTTCATGTCGGGTAGTTTGTTTATATATATATTTAAAAATGCAAATATACAAAATATTTTTCATACCGCGAAAAGAATTTGTTAACACATTCTCCCTATTATCCCCCTATCATCCCCCTACCAACTCCTACCGTGGTAGGAGTTGGTAGGGAGTTGGGTGGGAGTTGGGTAGGAGTTGGTAGGGACATGGTGTTAAGAATCAGGTGTTTATGTGTCTATTTGTGCTTTGTTTCATTGTAAATCAAGTTGTTATGTGTTTTGTTTAACTATTTTTAACATAGCAATTAACAATATTTTTTATTCTGTTCTGTTATTGCTATATGACTACAGAAAAGGGTATTTTGAATCGCACGGAGTTGCTGATTGGCCGAGAGGCGATGGAGCGTATGGGTGCTGCAAGGGTGATTGTGTTCGGCGTGGGGGGTGTTGGATCGTGGTGTGCCGAGAGCTTGATACGCAGTGGTATACGTCGTTTGACGATTGTGGACAGCGACCGTGTGTGTGTGACGAATATCAACCGGCAGGCGATGGCTACTACGAGGACGGTGGGTAGGGTGAAGGTGGAGGCGATGCGAGAGAGGTTGAAGGAGATCAACCCTTATGCCGAGATTACTGCGCTGCAGGATGTTTTCAGTGCGGAGACGGCAGAGGGTTTCCACATGGAGGAATATGACTATGTGATAGACTGCATCGACAGCCTGAAGGACAAGTTGGAGTTGATTTTGCGAGGGACGCGGAGGGATGCTGGTTTTCGTTTTTTCAGCTCGATGGGGGCGGCATTGAAGATGGACCCGACGCAGGTGAGGGTGAGTGAGTTCTGGGAGGTGGACGGCTGCCCGCTGGCGGCGGTGCTGCGGAGGAGGATGCGCAAGCAGAAGCGCTTTCCGGGACGCAAGTTCCAGTGTGTGTGGAGTCCAGAGGTGTTGCCAAATCTCGGGGAAGGGGTGCGCAGTTGCGGCACGGCGTCGTGCATGTGCCCGAAGGCCGAGCATGGCGAAGGACGTGCCGACTTGCTGAACCATGAGTGGTGCACTTCGAAGGCTCAGATTAATGGCTCGTTGGCCCATATCACGGCGATCTATGGTTTTACGCTGGCTGGGTTGGTGATGCAGGATGTGGTGAAAGGGGTTTAGGGTTTAAAGTTTACGGTTATAATCAGTATGATATGAATAGTCGAGGAAAAAATATATGTAAGGAACTCAAAGCCGTTCGCAAGCGTATTGCGGAGGAGAACGGCATCGAGCTGGAGATTCCGGAGTGCACCTACCAGGGGCCCTGCAAAGGGACCTGCCCCCGCTGCGAGAGTGAGGTGAGATATTTGGAGAACGCATTGGCACAGAAGATTAAGATGGGCAAGGTGGCGACGGTGGCGGGGTTGGCGCTGACGCTGGGTGTGTCGGGCTCGGCAGCCGCGCAGAGCACGGACACGGTTCCGGTGGTGCCGCCCTCGCACGAGCGGCAGACGGGCGACTGCGAGGTGACGGGCGTGGTGGTGGACGAGAGGACCCGCGAACCGATACCGATGGCGACGGTGATACTCTATAAGCGCGATAGTACGGCGATGGTGACCCAAACCGACTTCGACGGCCGCTATCGTTTCAGCGTCCCCAAGGGTTCCTATTCTCTTGAGGTGAATGCTGTGAGCTATAATGCCTACCGTCGCGATGTGGTCATCAGACGCTCTGCCGAGGATCAGGGGGTGATGGAGTTGGTTTACAACGGAAGCCTATATGACACCTACGGCCGACCGAAGGTGGACACGGTGAGGATGACAATTCCGGTGATGGGGCTTGTCGAAGTTACGTATTACGTGGAAGGCTCCGTGATGGACAGCAAGACGAAGGAGGCTCTGCCTTTTGTCAACGTCGTTGTGTTGAAGGAGGGAAAACAATGCGGAGGCGGCGTAACTGATTTCGACGGGAACTTCAAGCTTCAGTTGGAGGAGGGGGAGTATGAGTTTCTTTTCTCTTCAGTTGGTTATTTGCAGCGGAGGGTCCCCGTGAAGGTTCCGGACAAGGGGGCGC
>JAEEGG010000418.1_pt1 | contig 147116 bp, 112 predicted proteins | sample 9134161 | NCBI WGS metagenome assembly JAEEGG01 (sample SAMN16246543, study PRJNA631951) | gut metagenome | biome: gut microbiome; feature: rumen; material: CR-attached | host: Bos | place: Iran: Karaj | collected 2018-10
ATAAAGCAGTAATCAGAACAATTTCAGGCGTGTATAGTTCAGAATCAAAGAACGATAGCGACTTCGAGTTGGCTTGTAAGTTGACCGATGAGTTCGCAGAGAAGGAAGGTCGTCGTCCTCGTATTTTCATCGCCAAGATGGGTCAGGATGGTCACGACCGTGGTGCTAAGGTGGTAGCAACAGGTTATGCCGATTGCGGCTTCGACGTGGATATGGGACCGCTGTTCCAGACGCCAGAGGAAGCCGCCCGTGAGGCTGTCGAGAACGATGTGCATGTAGTGGGTGCCTCTTCACTCGCTGCTGGTCATAAGACGCTCATCCCACAGTTGATCGAAGAGTTGAAAAAGCTTGGGCGTGAGGACATTATGGTTATCGCAGGTGGCGTGATTCCTGCTCAGGATTACGACTTCCTCTACAAGGCTGGTGTAGCCGCCATCTTCGGCCCAGGTACTTCCGTAGCGAAGGCTGCTGTCGAAATGATGAAGATCCTTTTAGATAAGGAGTAATAATAAAAGCCCCGCCAGTCAGCGGGGCTTTTATTTTGCTTTACTTGAATTTCAATCCCATATTATAGAGGATGAAACTGTAGATGTCGGCTTGCTCCTCAAGCACTTTTGCCAGCGGCTTTCCGCCTCCGTGACCAGCTTTCGTGTCAATGCGGATAAGTACAGGGTTCTTACCCTCGTGACATTCCTGTAACGTGGCTGCAAACTTAAACGAGTGTGCAGGTACCACACGGTCGTCATGATCAGCCGTTGTAACGAGCGTGGCAGGGTAGGCCGTGCCTTTCTTCAGGTTGTGAAGTGGCGAGTAACCCTTCAGGTACTCGAACATCTCTTTCGAGTCATCACTGGTACCATAGTCAGATGCCCAGTTCCAGCCGATCGTGAACTTATGGTAGCGCAGCATATCCATCACACCAACCTGAGGAATGGCCACGCGATACAGGTCAGGACGCTGTGTCATGCAGGCTCCCACCAGCAGACCGCCGTTCGAGCCGCCTACGATGGCCAGATAGTCCTTGCTGGTATAGTTCTCACTGATCAGATACTCTGCTGCAGCGATGAAGTCGTCGAACACGTTCTGCTTCTGCATCTTCGTACCAGCCAGATGCCACTCTTCTCCATACTCACTGCCGCCTCTCAGGTTCACCTGGGCGTAGATGCCTCCCTGCTCCAGGAAGGGGATGCGTGTGGCTGAGAAACTGGGGCCTAATGCGATGTTGAAACCGCCGTAGCCATAGAGATAGACGGGGTTCTTGCCGTTACGTTTCATGCCCTTTTTATAGGTGATGAACATCGGAATACGTGTGCCGTCCTTGCTCTTGAAGAATAGCTGCTTGCTCTCGTAGTCCTGCAGACGGAACTTCACGTTGGGCTGAGTGTAGAGCGTACTCTTGTTCTCTGCCAGATCATAGCTGTACACAGTGCCTGGCTGTGTGAACGAGGTAAAGGTGTAGAAACACTCAGGCTCCTTCTCGTCACCAGAGAAACCTACGCTGCCCACCATCGGCAACTGCACCTGATGGCGCATTTTTCCGTCCAGACCATAGACAAAGGCGTGGTCTGAGGCATCCTGCGAATAGGTCAGTACAAACTGGCGGTTAATGACACTGACATCATCCAGTACGTTTTCCTGCTCAGGAATGAGTTCCTGCCAATCGTTGATGCCAGGCTTATTGATGTCGGCCACCATGATGCGCCCCTTGGGAGCTCCATAGTTGGTGAAGATATAGATGCGGTCGCCCTCTGTATAGAGCGGACTATACTGATAGTCCATGTTACTGGTCATCTGGATGAGCTGGCTGTCCTTCTTGCGCAGGTCGCGTACGAACAGATTGTTACCAGCACCAGCGCCAGCTTCATAGAGATACATCACGGTCTCGTCGTCATTCACGTCACAATAGTAGAAACGCATGGGCTCCGTGGGGTTCTGGTAGAACAGCACGTCCTCGCTTTGTGGTGTGCCTATCTTATGATAATAGATCTTATGCCCAGAGTTTACGTTCGAGAACTCCTTGCCCTCCGTAGGACGATCGTAGGCCGAATAGTAGAATCCGTCACCTTGCCATGCTGCACCAGAGAACTTGGCCCACTCGATATGATCGTTGGTGAGCTGTCCTGTCTGTATGTCGATGACGAAGAACTCCTCCCAGTCCGATCCGCTACGCGAGATGGCGTAGGCTACCCAGCGTCCGTTGTGCGAGAAGGAGATACCCTTGAGGGCCACCGTACCGTCTGTGCTCAGTTTGTTGGGGTCGAGGAACACACGCGCCTCTCCACCCAGTTTATCCATCACGTACATCACGCTCTGGTTCTGCAGACCGTCGTTGCGGAAGAAGTACCACTTGCCGTGATGCTTGGCAGGCGCACCGATTTTCTCGTAGTTAGCTAACTCCGTCAGTCTGTTCAGCAACTTACCGCGGAAGGGAATCTTCTGCAGATAGGCATTTGTCACCTGGTTCTCAGCTTCTACCCAAGCCGCTGTCTGCACGCTGGTGTCATTCTCCAGCCAGCGGTAGGGGTCGCTCACTTTCACGCCGAAGTACTCATCTACGGTACCGTCCTTCTCCGCCTTGGGATAATCGAGGGTCTGCGCCTTCGTTGTTCCTATAGCGGCCATGGTCATCATTGTCATTAATACGAATCTGTTCATCATTGCCATTTAATTATTGAGTTAGTTGTAATATGCAGCATCATTTGAAGGCACTCTCAAGGTCTTCACGTGTAATCTCAGTGAGTTCGCGTTCAGAGAGTCCCGTCTTGCCAGAGAGGCGGTTGGCCTGTGCCTGGATGGCCTTCTCGAAGATATTCCTCACGTAGCGCGCATTACCAAAGTTACGATCCTTATGGTCAACGGCATACGTCAGCTTCTCACTCAGCATCTCCTCCGCATCTTCGCTGATGGTGTACTGGTTCTTCTTCATATACATCTTGAAGATGTCCACCAGTTCGCCAGCTGTATAGTCTGGGAAGTTGATGTAGCGGTTGAAGCGCGACTGGAGTCCAGGGTTCGAGTCGATGAATCGTTTCATCTCGTTGGTGTAGCCTGCGATGATCACCACCAATTTGTCGCGATCGTCCTCCATACGTTTCAGCAGGGTCGAGATAGCCTCCTGACCATAGTCCTGCGAGCTGTTCTCAGGCACCAAGGCATAGGCCTCGTCGATGAAGAGCACACCGTTAAGGGCAGAGTCTACCACGGCATTCGTCTTCGTTGCTGTCTGTCCCACGTAGTTGGCCACGAGTCCAGAGCGGTCTGTCTCTACTGTATGACCCTTCTTCAGGATACCCAAGTCCTTATAGATACGGGCTACGATACGGGCTACGGTGGTCTTACCTGTACCAGGACTGCCTGTAAACACGAGGTGGTACGACAGTTTGGGCGTCTTCAGTCCCTTGTCCTGACGCTGCTTCTGCAGCTTCACGAAGTTGGCCAGCGACTTCACCTCTTCCTTCACGGCCCCCAGTCCGATGAGGTCGTCGAGTTCCTGGTACGGATCACCCTCCAGCGGCTCGTTCACCACCACGCTGTCCTGCTTCTCCTTGCTGTTGTCGTCTTGCTTGGCGGTCTGCTCCGTCTGGTCGGTCTCGTCCGTCTTAATGTTCTCATCTGTTCCGACGGCATACGTAAATACGGCCATCGTAATGAAGATCACGGCTACCACAATAGCGATCACGATCGTAGTAATCTGTTTACCTGTCAATTGCATATCTTACGGTTTTTTGTTGATGTCATATATAATATATAAATAAGGTATGGTAGGGCGTAGGCTGCGATGTCGAGCCAGTCGAAGGTGCCAGGGATGAGGCCTGCCGCCTGCATCAGCTCCCCTCCGATGCCCAGTAGTGGGATGACACCCGCTGCCACGAGCCTGGTCGTCCGATGGTGGTTTCTGAGAATCGTGTCCGTCGTCATGACGTAGGCACCAGCCCAGAGGGCGTTAGGTAGCACGTAGACACTCCACTCAGGCAGACTTGTTCCTGCTGCTGCCTTTCGCCAACCGTCGATGGTGTCTGTCAGTCCGAGGCTGTCCGTCACATGGAACATCACGAGCCGTTTCGTACGGAAAAGCAGGTAGATGGCACCACCCACTATCAGCATCACAACGGCCACCGTCAAGGCCATCCATCTTTTCATGGTGCAAAGATAGTGAAAAATAACGATTAAGCGACAAAAATATTTGGTTATTTGCTATATTTTCCGTATTTTTGCCCCATGATGAGGAAATTATTGTTTATTCTGCTGGCTGTGCTCTTCGTTGGCTCCCCAGCTCTGGCGAAAGGTAAGAAGGCTCCCAAGAGCCAGTTGAAGAGTTTCTCCTATCACATGGGAGGCGGTATGTCTATCGAGCAACAGGATGAGGTCTATCTCCGTCTGACGGCCGATGGCAAGCGTCTGCTCACGCTTCGAGGCAGTTGTTACTACGAGCGCCTCACCTTCGAGGTGGGCGAGGAGGTGTTCCTCCGTTGCGACAGCATCATCCATGCCACGAAACTCTATGAGTCGAAAGGCTATTATGAGTATGAGGTCAGACTTCTCGACGCCCCTTCCAGCGGTTTCGATGTGATGTATGCCGATTCCAAAGAGAACTTCAGCGGCAGTGGCGATATGCCTAACGAGATATGGGATGGTATGCGGGCTGTCATCAATTACCTGAAGAGTCTTCGTGGCGGACGCGAGGCCAAGGGACACCTACGCACCACCTATCGGCTCGACAGCAACGAACTCATCCGTAACACGGAGTGGGCCGACGGCTATATCTCCTATCTGCCTGAGGAGGATCTGACAGAGATCTTCCAGTTCCTGAGCCGCTCTTACGGCTTCGACTACTTCCCCTCAGAATGGATGCTCCGTTATACTGAGGGCAGTGGTCAGCGCAGTATCATCGCCATCAACCAGCGTCAGGAAATCTTCGATGTTTTTGTCGATAAGAACACGCTGGGTTCCCTTTTGCCTGATACTGATAATCTGCCTGGCTTGTGGCCGCAGACCTCGCAGCGCCTGCTGACGAAGGCCGACCTTGCTGGCATCCCTTCCGACTCGCTCAGTCTGATGGCCGACGAGATCTATGCACGCCATCAGTGTCGAGTGCGCAACGATGACCATGAGGCTTACTTCAGGACACAGTCCTGGTACAAACCCTCATGGAAATACGACAATGAAGATGTTACTGATGTTGAGCGACAGAACTTTGAACTTATCCAGATGCTCATCAATCGTCGCCAACTCGAAGCACGTCAAGCGAAATAAATAATCCCCAGCCATCCGGCTGGGGATTATTTAACTCTGGAACGAGTCGCGTTCGTCAATCTTATAGGCCTTGTTGTCCTCTTTCATGTAGATCTGCAGATCACTGAAGTAGCCTGTCTCCTGAATCTTCTGGAGATTGATCTGTGCATCCTCCTCCAACAGATACTCCTTGGCACTGGCCAGATGGTTTGTAAACTCGAGCTTCTTCTTGTCTGTATCCAGAACTGAAATCCACTCATCCTTCAAACGGTCTCCGATAACAAATTTCTTACTCATAGCTGTTATTATTTATATTGATTTGTAGTTTGCTGGTGCAAAGATACAAACAATCCCGATACACCGTACGGCATATCGGGACTTTTTAAACGTAAACGTTTGTAGGATTATTCGCCCTTAAGGCTTCGCCTCGAGCAAACTGTTCTTATTCACCTTTGATAGCAGCTACGCCTGGGAGCACCTTGCCCTCGATGGCCTCGAGCAGAGCACCACCACCAGTAGAGATGTAGCTTACCTGGTCGGCCAGACCGAACTTGTTAACACAAGCTACAGAGTCGCCACCACCGATCAGTGAGAAAGCACCCTCAGCTGTTGCCTTAGCGATAGCCTCGCCGATGGCACGTGAACCAGCGGTGAAAGCGTCGCACTCGAAGACACCTGCAGGACCGTTCCACAGAATGGTCTTAGCACCCTCGATAGCCTTGCGGAAGTCCTCCTGAGAAGCAGGACCAGCGTCAACACCCTCGAAACCAGCAGGCACCTTGTTAGCAGGGCAGGTGATGATCTCAGCACCCTCCTTCACCGTCATGGTGCCGAAGTCGAGACCGTTAGTAGCTGTGCAGTCGCTGCCCAGAACCAGCTCAACGCCGTTCTTCTTAGCCAGCTCCTCAACGCCCAGAGCTACATCCAGCTTGTCGAGCTCCACGATAGAGTTACCAATCTCACCATTGTGAGCCTTAGCGAAGGTATAAGTCATACCACCGCAGAGGATGAGCTTATCAACCTTACCCAGCAGGTTCTCGATGATACCGATCTTAGAAGAAACCTTCGAACCACCCATGATGGCAACGAACGGACGCTTGATGTTGCTCAGCACATTGTCAACAGCCTGAACCTCCTTCTCCATGAGCAGACCCAGCATCTTGTTGTCAGCGTCGAAGTAGTCGGCGATCACAGCGGTAGAAGCGTGCTTGCGGTGAGCAGTACCAAAGGCATCCATCACGTAGCAGTCAGCATAAGAAGCCAGTGTCTTGGCAAACTCCTTCTGGCTGGCCTTCATGGCCTTCTTAGCCTCGTCGTAAGCAGGATCAGCCTTGTCGATACCAACGGGCTTACCCTCCTCCTCAGGATAGTAGCGCAGGTTCTCCAGCAGCAGAGCCTCACCCATCTTCAGAGCCTTGGCAGCATCAGCAGCCTTAGCGCAGTCGGGAGCGAAAGCAACGGGAACACCCAGAGCCTTCTCCACAGCCTCGCGGATCTGTCCGAGAGACAATTTTGGGTTTACCTTACCTTTGGGCTTACCCATGTGGCTCATGATGATAGTAGCACCACCATCAGCCAGGATCTTCTTCAGGGTAGGCAGGGCACCGCGGATACGGGTGTCGTCAGTGATCTTACCATTCTCATCGAGGGGTACGTTGAAGTCTACACGTACGATTGCCTTCTTACCGGCAAAGTTGAATTCGTTGATAGTCATAATCTTATTATTTTTTAATAATGTGAAAAAAGTCGTTTCTAAAACGCGTGCAAAGATACAAAAAACTTCCCAAACCGCCAAGCGATTCGAGAAGTTTATATTATATTAATAATTACATATTGATTTACTTAGGAATATAGAACCAGCTGGAGGGTACGCTGTGGCGTTCCTGCATCCACTGCTGTGTTGGATCTACGGCAATGATCATCGGCGCTTCGCCCTGCTTGGGGAAGGTAATCGTAAAGAAGGCGCCGCTCTTTTCCTCCACGACGATAGACACATTGTTCTTGTCAGGATCCCAGCCGCTGACGGTCTTTGTAATCTCCACGTCAACGTCGAGCTGACCCTCCATCTTATCGAACGAAGTATTACCCACCTTCAGCGTAAAGGGCAGGATACCGCCGAGGTGGCGGATGGTGGCCTTCTGGGTCTTCGTCGTACTGATAATGATATCACTGATCAAATCCCCCTTTTCCCCATTGGCATCTGCCTTATAGGTACGTTGGTGAGTCTCCGTCTGATTCTCTGTCACGTCGACCACGATGTCGTTGAAGTCGAAGTCGTCAGTAGCGCCTAAGTCTTCAATCATATAACGCTTGGTGATGTTGGTCTTGACACTATACCTATCGTTGACGATCTTCTCTGTAGGCGGTGTGTCAGGATTACCAATCATGCAGAGCACCATGTCGTTATAGTCGAAGTCGTAGTCGTAGCGATCCTCCATACCGATGTACTGGACGATAGAGTTTTCCTGAAGGGGCACACCCTCTGGCTTCACATCGGTATCAATCACAATGGCACAACCAGTCACCGTGCTGGCCATCGGAGCGCTACCACCGTTTATCTTGTCGAGATACACCTCCACAGGCGTACCAACGGGTGCAGCAATGTGTACACCAGGCATACTGGCACGCTTGGTAACGTTTATCACACCGTTCTTCACAGAGCTGGCTGTAGCCATACCGTTCACGTAAGGCTTCGTGTAGTCTGTCCAATCCTTCAAATACACCTTCACGGGTTCTGCATCGCCAACTCTTACATAGAACTCGTGCTTCCAGCTACCCTGGCAGCTGATGGGGTAGATGTAGAAATCGTTCGAAGGAGCAATCAGGATAGCCGACTCGCCCGTATGTTTCACCTTGTCGGGAAGCTTCATGGGCACATCGTCGAAGAGAGCCTTGTTCTTGGTCAGTGTGGTAACAACCTTATTGTTCTCGTCAAGACTTTCCGTCACACCAAAGTCGAGACCATCCACCACCTCGATTTTGATCTCCTCGATCGCACGGGTTCCAAGTTTACGACCCGTCGTGAAGTCCCACGTCTGAAGAGGATCAATCGCACCATACCTCTTTTCGAAGTTCGTAATGTACTTTTCTTTCTGGGTGGTTTCTACCAGTTTCTCGTCGAATACATCCTTCGAAGAACAGGCCGAAATACACATAGCGCCACACGCCACTGCCAGCAGTCCATAATAAACGTTTTTCTTCATAATTCTGATATTTTGTTAATAATAACTATTTCTCGTTTGCAAAGATACAAAAAAATCCCGAACCGCCCAAGCGATTCGAGGATTTTTCTTTCAATTTCTACTTTTCACTTTTCGCTTCTTATGCCACGCACGATGTAGCCCCCAGTGCTGTTAGTATCGCCGTAGCGATCGACGCAATCAACTGCACAATAAACTTCATTGTCTCTTTCTTACTCATAGCTTTAATGTTTAGTGTTTAGAGTTAAGCCCTCCTTCACCTCCCCTCGGGGAGGCTGGGAGGGGGTTGTCTACTCTCCGCCTCCAGGCGTCTCCGGCTCCTCTTCTGCAGGCTCTTTCTCCTCCTTCGTGAGGCTGTCCACGTTGATGAACTCAGCCTGCTTGATGAACTCACGACTGGAGAGGTTCATCTCCTGCTCCTGCTCAGGCAGGAATCGGATGTGGAGTGCCTTCATGTGCTTGCCCACATTGTAGTCCTCCTTCTTCTCCGCGCCGCCCTGGGTGTTCTCGAGGGTGGTGTAGAAGGTACCCAGACCCTCTATCTTCACCTTCTTCGAGTTGAGCAGCATCTCAACCAGACAACTGCGGAACTTCTCCAGCACGCCATACACCACGTCGGGGGTGTAGATGGAGCCGTGCTCACTGATGTGGTTGGCCAACTTACGCGTGTTCAGCGTCTCAAGGGCCTTGATGTGGCCAAACCACTTGCCATAGGCCTTGTTAAAACGGTTCTTGTTCTCCGTCACTTCATACAAAATCTTCGCCATAGTATTAAATTTTTTTACCCTGCATTATAGCCGCCCCTTATTAAGGGGCTCTAAAGGTATTAGACTCTTTGCGACTGACTACATCGGGCAGCCGCCTCCCGCTTGTTTTCACAGATCTGCTCTGCAAGGGAAGTGCAAGGCGAATGCAGAGCCGAGCTCGCTCGAGCTATGCTGAGCCGCAGCCTTCACTCGTACTCGCAACTTCTTGTTTGCGAGTACAAAGTTACAAAAATATTCGCTCGAAACCAAATATTTTCCCCGTTTGTTTCCAAAAAGTTTTAAGTGTTAAAATGTAAAGCAATCAGAAATGTGCGACGAAAAATCCCCCATGTCGCCCGCCCGCGACGAGAATAGTTCAACGATGCTCAATGTACTATCCAACCACCAAGAGAAAACTATCCTCGCTGATAGTGAGCTACGTTGCGCCCATTTCGCCATCAATCTCCCGTTTTCCCGTTCTCCCGTTTTCCCGTTTCGTTAGGTGTTATGCAATGCTTATTTATTCTCTATATTATATATTAATTATATTATAATATATATATTATAATATAATTAAATTAAAAACGCCAGTATCCTCCCTTCGCATCTGTTTTACCCCAAAGAAACGGCACAACGGCACAACGGCACAACGGCACATTTTAGCGTTTTCCCGTTTTCCCGTTTCGTTTAGAGGGATAAGGAGTTGAGCGGAGCTCGAGTCTGTTCAAAATTTTATCCGAAGAGGGCGCGGAGGGCTTCTTCGACCTTGCGGACGGGGTGGAGGTGGATCTGGTATTTGTCGGGAGAGAGTCCCTTGAGGTTGTACTTGGGGATGATCATATCAGTGAAGCCTAACTTCTCAGCCTCGGCGATGCGCTGCTCGATGCGGTTGATGGGGCGCACCTCACCACTTAGGCCTACCTCGCCAGCCATGCACCAGCCCGATTCGATGGGGGTGTCGACATTCGAGGAGAGGACGGCAGCGATGATGGAGAGATCCATCGCGAGATCGGTGACGCGCAGACCGCCAGCGATATTGACGAACACATCTTTCTGCATGAGTTTGAAGCCCACGCGCTTTTCGAGTACGGCGAGGAGCATGTTGAGACGACGCTGGTCGAAGCCTGTTGCACTGCGCTGGGGCGTGCCGTAGGCAGCGGTAGAGACCAGTGCCTGCGTCTCGACGAGGAAGGGGCGCACACCCTCGATGGTGCTGCTGATGGCCACGCCAGAGAGTCCGTCGTGATCCTGCGTGAGCAGGAGCTCAGAGGGGTTGGATACCTGACGGAGGCCGTTCTGCTGCATCTCGTAGATGCCCAACTCGGCAGTAGAGCCGAAGCGGTTTTTCATCGAACGGAGGATGCGGTACATATAGTGCTGGTCGCCTTCGAACTGGATGACAGTGTCGACGATATGTTCGAGAATCTTAGGGCCTGCGAGGGTGCCCTCTTTGGTGATATGGCCGATGAGGATGACGGGCACGCCACTGGTCTTAGCGAAGCGGAGCAGGGCAGAGGCGCACTCACGCACCTGGGCGATGGAGCCGGCAGAGGACTCGACATCTTCGGTCATGATAGTCTGGATGGAGTCGATGACGACAATCTCTGGGGTGACTTCTTTGATGTGGTCGAAAATGGCTTCGAGGGAGTTTTCGCAGAGGAGGAGGAAGTTGTCGGTAGGGGAGGAACTTAGGCGGTTGGCACGCATTTTGAGCTGGTGGGCGGATTCCTCACCGCTGACGTAGAGGATGCGCTTCTCAGACATGTGGAGCATGGTCTGGAGGGAGAGGGTAGACTTGCCGATGCCTGGCTCACCACCTAAGAGGACAATGCTGCCTGGCACAAGACCACCACCCAGGACACGGTTCAGCTCGTCGTCGTGCATGTCGATGCGCGGATCGTCGTGGTCGGAGATGTCGTTGAGACGGAGCACTTTGCCGACGTGTGCGGCTGAGGCACTGATGGAAGGGCTCTGGTTCAAACCCCTCCTGATCTCTCCTAACTTAGGGGAGGAAACCGAGGAACTCGCGACTTTGATTTCCTTGAACGTGTTCCACTGTCCGCATGAGGGACATTTACCTATCCACTTTGGCGACTCCTGGCCGCAGTTGGAGCATACGAATGCGATCTTGTCTTTTGCCATAATCGATGCAAAGATACAAAAATAAAGGAAAAGTGAAGAGTGAATCGTGAAAAATTTGCTGCCGCCAGTGTATTTTTCAATTTTCAATTTTCAATTTTCAATTAAAATGCCTAACTTTGCAGGCGATATGAGAAAGATTGTACTGATATTTGCAACGATAGTACTGCTCGTGGGCTGCGGACGGTCGTATGAGGAAACGAAGCAGCTGGAGCGCGAACAGCAGTTGAAGTTGTGGCGCGAGGATTCGGCAGCGCTGAAGATTGCCGTGATGCCGACGCTCGACTGTCTGCCTGCGTTTGTGGCGAAGGATCACCAGATGTTCGATACGGCTGTGGATATCCGTCTGAAGCAGTTTACAGCCCAGATGGATGTGGATACGGCTTTCCAGCGGAGTAGGGTGGAAGGTGGCTTTACCGATTTGGTGAGGTCGGAGCGTATGATCAAAGAGGGCCTGCCTCTGAAGTATGTGGCCGCCACGAATGCCTATTGGCTGCTGATTACCAACCGACAGCAGCGTATGACGAACTTGAAGCACTTAGACGATAAGATGCTGGCGATGACGCGCTACTCAGTGACGGATCTGTTGGGCGATCTGGCCGTAGACAGTGCGAAGCTGAAGCCGGAGCGTGTGTTCCGTATTCAGATCAACGACGTGTACGTGCGACTGAAAATGTTGGAGAACAACGAGATGGATGCACTGTTCCTGACGGAGCCGCAGGCTACCCAGGCGCTGGTGCAGAAGCACAAGGTGGTGCTGGATACGCGAAAGTTGGATATACAGATGGGTGTGCTGGCTTTCCGTACGAAGGGTATGGACGATGCCAACCGTAAGCGCCAGATGGAGGTGTTTATGAAGGGCTACAACGAGGCCGTAGACTCTATTAATAAATATGGTGTGCGCCATTATGCCGATGTGATTAAGAAACACTATACGTTGTCGGATCAGGCGATGAAGGCACTGCCGGATAGTTTAGGGTATCTGAGGGCTGCTGCCCCTCGTGAAAAAGACGTAGAGCGCGCCAAGATATGGCTTGATGCAAAGTTAAAAGTTAAAAGTGAAAAGTGAGGGTTTGGACGAGATGTTGAAGGCTGTGCTGGAACGGCTGTTGGAGCGCGACTTGGGAGGTGCCATCGCTGCGATGGAGACCTATCAGGCCAGTCATCCCCGTGAGAACGATGCCGACAGACTGTTTGCCATCAAGACGGACTACCAGATGATGGCCGACTACTGGCGCCACGGCTTCAAGGATCCGCAGCTGCCTGCCCTCTACGGTAACCTGTTGCGACGGATGTATGTGCTCTATGCCAATACGGCCATCGGTTACGACGTGGGCCATTCTTCTTTCTTCTCTTCACTCTATCTGAGGGGGCGGATGAATGCCCGCGACCGTTCGCCGCAGACCATCACCAGCGAGTTGGAGGCTTTTGTGCAGGATGTGGCTGTGTTGCAGTTGGAACCTGAGCACAAGGTGAAGGACAAACTGAAGGAACTGTATCGCAGGCATCAGTATGGGATGTCGGATCTGTTTGACTATATTCTCTCATCGAAAACCTGGACGGACGGCATGGCTGATTCGATGGAGGCACTGCTGCTGTCGCCAACGATTGACAGTATCGACCAGCAACTGCTGATCAGCGCCATCATGCTGTCGGCTACGGAGCACTACGATATGGCGAAGTTCCGTCTACTCATCCATGTCTATAGGCAGAGCACAGACGAGCAGGTGAGACAGCGCGCCCTGGTAGGGTGGGTGCTGGCACTCGATGCCGACTTGGGTGGATCAGTGTATCCTGAGGAGGTGCAATTAGTGGAGCAGCTGTTGGAAGATGAGGCCTGCTGCAAGGAACTGACAGAGCTGCAGAAGCAGTTGGTTTATTGTGTGAATGCCGAGGCAGACAACAGGACGATTCAGAGCGAGATTATTCCTGACCTGATGAAGCAGCCTGGACTGCGGATAACGCAGAACGGACTGGAAGAGCAGGAGGAAGACACGTTGAACGATATTCTGCATCCTGACGAGGAAGAGCGCAACTTGGAGAAGGTGGAGGCGAGCTTCCATCGGATGATGGATATGCAGAAGCAGGGCTCAGACATCTACTTCGGCGGCTTCTCACAGATGAAGCGGTTTCCCTTCTTTAACACGCTGAGCAACTGGTTCTGTCCGTTCTTTATCGATCATCCTGACGTTGTCATGGCCAAGGAGAAGATGGGTGATAACCGTTTCCTGCAGATGATGCTGGCTCACGGGCCCTTCTGTAACAGTGATAAGTATTCCTTCCTGCTGGCGTTTGAGCAAGTGCTGGGACAGATACCGCAGAATATGCGTGAGATGCTGGAGCGCGGTGAGGCAGAGATGAACCAGGTGGCCCAGGAAGAGGAGGTAACGCCTACCTATATCCGTCGTACCTATCTGCAGGATCTCTATCGCTTCTTCCGTGTGTACCCCTTCCGTGGGGAGTTCAGGATACAGATGAATACGCATCGGATGGAGCATCTCTTCTTCTCGAACCCCATCTTCCAGCGCACACACCTGGAGCCGTATTTCAATGAGGTGGCAGCGTTCCTGCTGAAGAAGAACCGTTATGTGGATGCGATGCAGCTGTTGGGTAACTACAGCGAGAACCGCAAGGATTTCCAGTTCTACATGATGGCTGGTTTCCTGGCACAGCGATACAATATGGACGATATGGGACTGAGGGCGCTGGACTGTTATGAGCAGGCCCTGAAACTGGAACCTGGTAACGAGCGGGCCTTGGCAGGCTATGCACGCAGTCTGTTTTCGGATGATCGTTACGAGGAGGCGCTGAAGGCTTACGATGAGCTGTTGAAGGTGAAGCCCGACAAGAAGAGCTATCTCCTGAACAAGGCTATATGCTTGCAGAACCTGTCGCGTAACGAGGAGGCTCTGAAGCTGTTGTATCGTCTGAACTATGAGGATCCTGATGATTATTCCGTAAACCGTGTGCTGGCGTGGACACTGACCTGCGACGCCAAGTACAAACAGGCCGAGAAGATATACAACCAGCTGTTATCGGCAGAGAATCCTGTGCCTGGCGATCTGCTGAACTTCGGCTACTGTCTGTGGTTTGCAGGGCATATCGACGATGCGGCAGACTGTTTCCACCGTTTCATGAAGGAAACAGGTATGGATGCGAGCTTTATCTTAGAGAACGAGCAGGCACTGATCCGTGCGAAAGGTATTACTGAGCCTGAACAGAAGATGATGCTCTATATCCTTTAATCTTCTCCTTACCCTTTTCGTAAAGCCAGATGCCGATCAGCGGCAGGGCTACGCCTGCGATGGTGTAGAGGATCCAGAACTGATCCTCCTGGGAGTGCTCGTGGATAACCATGTGACAGCCGATCTGTTTCGGATCGAGTCCGTAATACCAGATTTTCAAGAGACTGACCACCTTGTACGACACGATGTGGAAGATGAAGACGTAGAGCGTATGGTCGCCTGTGTAGACGAGGAACCGCTTCAGAATATTGTCGTGCTTGTCGAGCCAGCAGCTGAGGTTGTATGTCATCAGGAAGCCGAGGATGGCTGGGAGAGGCAGTGAGAGGAACTGTACGAAGGTAGAGCGCCAGTTCATGTTGGCCGTCAGGTACTTTGAGAAGAGAAACACCACGATGCCAAAGACGATGCTGCTCCAGAAGGCGGCATAGTGGCGAGACATCGACCGACGATAACGATCGGCATACTGACGGAAGATGAAGCCGCAGCCAAAGAAGAAACAGCCCATCATATCGCGATAGCCGCCCTGCACGAGGGTGATCACCTTCAGTCCCTGATGCGTTTTCCAAGCACAGAGCAACAGCATCACCAGACAGATGAGGTAGGGGATGGCTTTCTTCCAACGGGCGGATTTCAGACTGCTGTCTAACACCTTATATATAATAAGGTATAGGATGCTGGCGACAAAGAGTCCGCGGAAGAACCAGAACGCGCCACAGAGAAACTGGTCGTAGCCGCCCATCGCAGTGACGATGTTCCACAGGTTCTGCTGTATCTGGTGCCAGGTGTAGGGATGGGTAACGCCTCCCATCTCGTTGCCGTAGGTCTCGTTGAGCACACCCAGGTCGAACATCCAGTTGTGGATAATCAAGAAAAAGACGGCCCACTTGACGAATGGCCAGTAGAGACCCTTGACACGTTTCTTCACAAACGTGGCTTCGTCGTTGAGGTATTTCAGGGAGAAGAAGTAGCCTGCCGTTATGAAGAACAGGGGCATGTGGAACTCGAAGATGAACTTACACAGCCAGCCTGGTGCTTCAGCGTGGGCAATGACCATCAGGATGATGGCAATACCCTTACAGATAGAGATGACGGTCTCGCGCTTCATGGGACTAAAGAACAAACGTTAGCAAATGGCCAAACCAGCCTTTAAAGCGTTGCCAGGTAGTACGACTGTTCTTCCATTCCTCCATATCGATGAAGTCGCTCTTGCCTGTATCCTCGATAAATTTCCTGTCAAGTTCGCGGGTAACCTCTTCATCAATGATCAACGCGTTTACCTCATAGTCATAGCGCAGACTGCGGGCATCGAGGTTGGTGCTGCCGACTGTGCAGAACTTACCGTCTACCATCATGATCTTGGAGTGATGGAACCCAGGACGGTAACGCCATACACGGGCTCCACGCTTGATGAGCTTCTTCATGTTATACATCACCACATCGGGGGTCAGCGGCTCGTCGTATCTGGACGAGATCAGAATGTCCATCTTCACGCCTCGTTCTGCACAGCGCTTCAAAGCTTTCATCACCTTGTTGGTAGGGACAAAGTAGGGGTTGATGATCTTCACGGAGTCTTTGGCATTATCAAGGGCGTTGACATAGAATCGGCGCATGATCTCGTTGGAGGTATGTGGCTCGCGGTTGGCGATACCAACCATCTTGTTGCCAGCAGGTGCCCCGCGGAAATACTTAGCATCTGTGAGCTCCTCTTCTGTCACATCCTTCCAGATACGGACGAAGATCTTCTGTAGCTCGTTGACGGCTGGGCCTTCGATACGGCAGTGCATATCGCGCCATTCGCCCACCTGTTCAGTGCCGACGATATAGTAGTCGGCCACATTCATGCCGCCTGTATAGCCGATCTTGCCATCGATGACTACGATCTTACGGTGATCGCGTGGCCAGATATGGTTCACCCATGGGAATCGGATGGGGTCGAACTCATGGATATCGATACTGTCGGCACGGAGTTTCTGCAGGTGATGCTTTTTCAGAGGCTGGTTGTTGGAGTCGTTGCCAAAGCCATCGAACAGCGCACGCACCTCCACACCTTCTTTCCGCTTCTCACGGAGGATGTCAAAGAGCAGGTCGGCAATGGAGTCGTTGCGGAAGTTGAAGTATTCCAGATGGACACTGCTCTTGGCCTGGCGGATGGCTTCAAACATATTATCAAACTTATCCTTTCCTGACATCAGGAGATGGACGTCGTTTTGCTGAGAGAAGACAATGCCGTGTTCACGCATCTGCGCTACAATCAGCGAGTCGCTGGTCTGCGATTGCGCCTGTGCAGGGCTAAATGAAAAATGAAAAATGAAAAATGAGAAACCTATTATTTTTAGCAAATCGCCTTTCGGCATCCATCTACTCCACATATTATATCTATCATTTATCATTTCATCATTTATCATTTGTTACTTGTTACTTCCTGTGATTCAGTCTGTACTCAAGTGGGGTCATGCCGAACTTCTCACGGAAGATGCCGATAAAGTTCTCTGCCGTCATGAAGCCGATGTTCGTAGCCAACTCACTCATATTGATGTTCGTGCGCTTCAGCAGGATGCAGGCATGCTTCAGTCGCATGTCGCGCACCAGCTCGGCTGGGGTCTTGTTGGTGAGACTGCGTACACGATGGAAGAACGGGACGCGTCCCATACCCATTGCACTGGCCATCTCCTCCAGACTGATCTGACCACGACTCATATTCTGCATCACATACTGCTCAATATTCTTCAGCAGCTGCTGATCCATGGCGTCGAGCATCGAGTAGTCAGAAGCGTTGTATTCGTTATCCTCCTCACGGCTGGCCATGATCTCTGTGGTGTACTTGTTCTCTGGTTGTTCATCTGTCAACTGACCCTTCTTGACGATCTTGGTCTCCACCATGTTCATCGGATCGTCGGAAGCAATAGTCTCAGAGTCATCGACCTTGCTTAATGCTGTATCACCATAGCTCTCTGTAGCTGTTGTCATACTGGCGTTGCGATCCTCCAGCATACGGGTCTCTGCACCCTCAATGAGGTTGCTGTCCATCTGGATCGGTCCGAGACCGAGTGTCTTGTTGAAGCGCATCACAGCATCCTGCAGGTTGAAAGGCTTAGCCAGATAATCATCGGCAGAGAGGGTGATGTTCTTGGTGCGCATATCCTGCGGCGTAAGCACACTCTCTGTCATCAGCACAAATTTAATTCTCTGAGTTACAGGACTCATCTTCAGCTGGTTACAAAGTTCACTACCAGTCATGCCATCCATATCCTGCTTACAGATCACAAGGTCGCACTTCATCTCCTCCAGATCCATAGCGGCCTTCTCGATGTCGTTATAGGGATGGAAGTCGTAGACGTATTTGAGACGAGCCGTTGCAAACTTCAGGAAGTCTTCGTTGTCGTCGATCATCACGACAGAGAACTTCATGGTAGGTGCATCGAGGGCAGCGCGTGAGCGTGTTACCTCTGAGGTCAGCGACTCACCACCGATCTCAGGCAGTTCAATCTCACCCTTACCATTTAGCTCGAGACGATCATGAACCGTATTCTTGGCTTTTTCCTCAGGATGCTCCAAGTTCGTCTGCATATCACTGACACGTGTGATAATCTGCAGCATCTGTGAGTGGAGGGCATTCAACTGCTCGCGCTCCTCCAACGATTTCTCTTTCTCAGAGAGGTTGCCGATGATGGAGGTCATACGGGCCATCGGCTGACGCAGATCCTCACTGGCAGCCTTGATCTCCTCACGCTGCTGGGCCAGTTCTGCAATGACGGCTTTCTTCCTGGCCTTGATGGCACGCATCTGTTTCATACCTACACGCCAGAAGTAAATAGCCACAATGGCAATGATGACGTAGGCTAAGATCATCCACCAAGAGAGCAGCCAGTGGCGCTCTACCTGGATATCGAGCGTGCGCTCCTGGTTACTGACGGCGCCTTCTGCACTCACAGCCTTCACGTGAAGTGTGTACTTGCCACTACTGAGGTTTTTGAAGGTCACACCATGCGTTAGGGCATTACCATTACGCCAGTCTTCATCCTTACCTTCCATCCAGTACATAAACTGCAGACGCTCACTCTGGTTATAGTTACCAGCTGCAAACTTAATCGTGAACGTGTTCTGATCGTGTCCCAGCGTAATCTTGTTGGTGGCATTCATGGCCTGTGTCAGTAGCACACGACCATTATACTCGTGACCTGTCATCACCTCCTCTTCTCCGATGAAGAGCTGTGTCAGCATCACACGAGGCAGGTCGTCCTTATCGTCCTTGGCCTTCGTCAGCAGCCAGTTTACGCCGAAGAGTCCTCCCAGCAGTACATTACCATCGTTCCTTGTCAAGATAGCACCAGGATTGAACTCGTTGCTCTGCAAACCATCGGCTGTTGAATAGTTGTACAAGCCATAGCTGTAGGAGCCGTCTTCGTGGTTACGCTGTACAACAACACGACTTACACCACTGCTTGTGGTTACCCACATGTTATGGCTCTTGTCTTCTGCGATACCACAGATGTTATTGTTGCACAGTCCCTGTTTCTCTGTGACATAGTTCAGACTGTCGTTCTCCAGATTAAGGATATTCAGACCTTCACGTGTTCCTACCCATATCAAACCTCTGGAATCCTGGAACACTTCTGTGATGAAGTTGTTCGTAAACGTCTTGAGGTTGGTAGAGTTTCCTGTGAGGACAGTCTTCTCTGTACTGGAGAGATTCAACAGCACAAGTCCTTCGGCAGTTCCGATGAAGAGCGTATTGTCTTTACCCGCCATATTATAGTAAAGACTTGTAATATTATTGGTATTCAGTTTACCGTTCTCACGGGTGTATGACGAGAACGAGTTCATACGCGGATTATAGACCTGTAGTCCGCCGTTGGTGGCAATCCACAGGTTGCCGATCTTATCCTTACACAGATCGTTGATGTGGTCGTCAATCAGCGTCATGGAACTATCCTTTGCCAATGAGTAGATGATAGAGCCACCGTTCTTGATACGCGTCAGTCCATTACGCTTGGAGCCCACCCACAGACTACCATCAGGAGTGGTTTCCATGACAGACACCTTCAGACTGGCCAGCTGTCCTTCGTAGCCAATGATACCCTTGTCGCTGGTTCCGTACCAGACCTTTCCATTGGCATCCTGGGTCATGGCTGTGATATCGCCAATGAGATCAGAGCCGAAGCGGTAGATGTATTCACCAGAATAGGCAATACCTGATTTCTCTGTACCTACCCACAGCAAGTCAGTATCATCGACATAGACACTTTGGATGCCAATTTTTTCCTTCATCCACTGATTATCATTGATATTTCGAGGCTGCATAGGTTCGAAGGCATGGGTATTCACATCCATCCTCATCAGACCCAACTGGTCAGAGCCGATCCAAATATTGCCATTCTTATCGGCTGCCATACCGTTAATATTACGATCGACGCCCATACCTGTCAGTCCCATCTGTTCACCAATGGAACTATCCCAGCTATCGGCATTCTTGTTATAGAGGAAAAGTGTGCCCTGACCGTAGATCCAGATATTATCCATCTGATCGGCAAAGGCCTTGAGCGACCTGTTCTTACGCTGTTTTAAAGTGGGGAGTGGGGGAGTAGCCCATACGGTATGTTGCTGATGCATCACGTCGCAGCAGCACATTCTGCCGTCTTCGTAAACAAGGATAGCTCCGTCGCGACACTCACTGATGGAGCAGACAACACCCTGTGGCACACCTTGGGCATCGTTTGTATAACCAAACTCATAGTGCTGCTGTTGCTGTTGGTTGTAGCACACCACTCCCTTGTTAGGAATGGCACCCCAGATATTCTTGTGCTTATCCACATAGACGATACTTGGGATAGTCTCGATACCCATGCGGGCGAAGTACTGCTTCATGTCCCGTTCGAAGCTCTCCGTCTGGGGATGGTAGATACAATAGCCCGATGATGTCTCGATGAGCAGGTTGCCGTCAAGTGTTTCCTGAATGGAGTTCACGTAGCTGTCGTTGAGCGATGAGCCGTCTTGTGAGTCACTCTGGAAATTGCGGAAGGTATAACCGTCGAAACGGTATAGTCCTGCAGGTGTACCAAACCACATGTAGCCGTGGGAATCCTTTAGGATACAGTTAATCTGACTGGACGTCAAACCTTCACGGGCATCAAGCGTCTTGAATAGATAGTCTGCCACCACCACCATTGGCAGGGTGAGCAACAATGCGATCAGTAGTTTCTTTATATTCATAGTGCAATTATATCATACATGAGTAATGGTCGACAACGCCCAGCAGATGATTCTGGTCATCGGTTACCAATACAGAGTGTACCTTATATTTATTCATAATTCGTTGTATCTCAGTAATCTTTGTCTCAGGCTTGACAGTCTTCGGCGTACGCGTCATGATATCGCTCACCGTGCGGTCGAAGAACTCTGCCTGCCATTTTTCCATCGCACGACGGATATCACCATCGGTGATCAGACCTACAATCTCGTTGTTCACTTCAGCAATACCTAAGCCGAGCTTACCTTTGCTGACGAGGATGATGGCCTCGCCCAGATGCATATCAGGGGGCAGGATGGGCATGTCGTCAGAGCGCATCACATCCTGTGCTGTTGTCAACAACCGCTTGCCGAGCTCTCCTCCAGGATGGAACTGGGCGAAGTCGCGCGGCTGGAAGTTACGCTTCTCTATCAGGGCTACAGCAAGGGCGTCACCCATAGCCAACTGTGCCATTGTAGAACTGGTGGGTGCTAGGTTCAGTGGACAAGCCTCTTTCTCTACGCTGACGTTTAGGTGACAGGTCGAATATTTCGCCAACAGCGACTGTGGGTTACCACTCATACCGATGATGGGAATCTGCATGTGCAGCACCATCGGAATGAAGCGCAAAAGTTCGTCTGTCTGTCCTGAGTTGGAAATGGCAAGCACCACATCATCAGGTGTCATCACACCAAGGTCACCATGAAACACATCCAGAGGGTTGATGAAGAATGAAGGTGTACCTGTACTCGACAGGGTTGCAGCTATCTTTGCACCGATATGTCCACTCTTGCCGACACCTGTCACGATCACCTTTCCCTTACATTCAAACAGCAGTCTGACAGCCTCGTTGAAACTATCGTCGAGCTGTGGAATCAGTCCCAAGACGGCCTCAGCCTCATCCTTGATGCATTGTATCGCTAACTCTCTTGGCGTTTTCATCATTCTTCCATCTTCTTTCTTTAATCTTCAATCAACTTGCTGACAAGTCCTTCCAGTTTATCCAGCTCCAGCATATTAGCGGCATCGGAGAGCCCATTATCTGGATCTGGGTGTACCTCGAAGAACCAGCCCGTAGCACCAAAGGCTTTAGCAGCGAGGGCCATCTGAGGCACAAACTTTCTGTCGCCGCCCGTCTTACCATCACTGCCACCAGGACGCTGTACGCTATGGGTGCAGTCCATTACAACAGTTGGTACAATCTCGAGCATATCGGAAATGTTTCTAAAGTCTACTACGAGATTGTTGTAACCCATCATATTGCCACGTTCTGTCAGCCAGACATCCTTTGCGCCAGCCTCGCGGGCTTTTTCTACAGGATACCACATATCTCTTCCACTCAGGAACTGTGCCTTCTTGATATTGACGGTACGACCTGTTTTAGCTGCTGCAACCAGCAGGTCTGTCTGTCGACAAAGGAAAGCAGGAATCTGTATCACATCGCAAACCTCACCCACAGGGGCAGCCTGCCATGATTCATGAATATCGGTCAGAATCCTGAGCCCGAATTTCTCTTTAATGTCTGACAATAATTGTAATCCGCGTTCCAAACCAGGACCACGGAAGGAGTGTATCGACGTGCGGTTAGCCTTGTCGAACGATGCCTTAAAGATGATGCTGGTGCCAAGTTTCCCGTTGATTTCTACCAACTTACGTGCCACCGTGTCAAGCAGTTCCGCTGACTCAATCACACATGGACCAGCAATGATTGTTGCCTTATTGTTCATAATTCCTTTGCAAAAGTACGTAATTTATTCAAATCTGCCAAATATTTATTTAAATATTTTACTCTTTCACTTTTTACTTTTCACTTTTCACTTACAATATGAACATCGCGCTGTGGGAATGGGATGCTGATGCCATTGGCGTTCAGGGTGTCATAAACACACTTCAGCACGTCGCTTATCACATACGACTTCTTTGGCGCATCGGCCCAGACGAAAAGGTTGAAGTTTACGCCAGAGTCGGCCATTTCCGAACAAACGCATTTCACCTTCTTATGGGGATCTATCCATTGGTGCTTCAAGTTGTTCAGAGCATCCTCGACAAGTGTGGTGACTTGTTTGAGGTTCGAACCGTAGGCCACACCGAAAGGTATCACTGCCAGTACGTAACCATGATTTCTGGTCAGATTCTTGTAATTCTTCGTGAACAGCTGGGCATTCTGGAAAGTGATCACTTCGCCATACAGTGATTCTACCACAGTTGAGGTGTAGTTGATAGATACCACTTTTCCCATTGTGCCGTCTACCTGGATCCAGTCGCCTACCTTAATGCGACCAGTCATCAGTGATGCTCCGTAGTAAATATTTTCGATGATATCCTTCGAGGCAAAACCGATACCAGTAGACAGTCCGCCTGAGATAGCCAATAGCCAGGCCACGCTGATGTGCATGATGGATAATGAAAGCATCAGCCACATTCCCCATACAAAAACCTGAATCACATTCTTACCCATCACTTCCTTTGAGGCGGCAGTTGTGGGATCTTTGATTTCGTAGTGAACCTTCAACAGAGCCAGAACGGTGTGGACGATATAGCGGAACAAGAACCACAGACAGATGACCATCGTCAGTTTCAGGATCGACACCTTCAGGTTCTCCAAATCTATGAACAGGTATTTGAAGATATGCCAGCAGAGGTCGCTTAGGTTGAAGACATTTGCTGCCCAATATACGCTGAGCATCACAGAACAGACACTCAGTACAGGCATAGCCACACGCTCTATTAATAGGTAGAACCATGTCTGGGTGATAGGCTTCTCCGTCAGATGGCGCTTGAGGGCATAGAGCTCGATGTAACGGCTGATACAGGTAATGGTAAGCACGCATGTCAGCTGCATAATCCACCAGATAAGTAGCTGGACAGCCAATAAGGTATAGCCAATCCACGAGCAGACCACAGAGGCGATAAATACGGCTAAGGAGATGTAGGTATAGAGCATGTCCGATCGTGGCACGTTCTTGTTGTGCTTACGGATTACTGCCCACTGCCAGAGGGCACATATTAAAAGTAGTGGAGGTAAAACGAAATTTACTAACTCGTTGGGAATAAGTATAATACGACATCCTATAACAAGGAATCCCGTCACAATCAAAGGGGCATAGATACGGAAGGCACTGCCGATCTGGTTGCCCTTGACTCGCAATAATAGTGAGATTAAGATCACACTCAGCAGCCATGCGAATTCTACCAGTAGCTTTGAGGCCATATATAGGAACGGGAAGTTCTGTCCTGAACCCACAATAATGATGACGCCTTGTATAATGGCGAAGGTAACGGTGGTCGTCGCCATAATGATACAAGCACGTTTCTTTCTGAAGTCCTCTGTGTCAAATCGTTTCGGCATCAGGAAACGGAAGAACAATTGGTTGAGTACGATGGCGATGAGTACATAGAATAAGATACCAGAGAAGGTGTAGGCAATCCAACGACCACTCCATTGTGAGTTGGAGTTGTTGCTGAAGCTGTACTTCTTCTTTACAGCTTCACAGGTCTGGCTCCACTGCTTAGGCAGATTGCTGAGTAGTGCGATGTAGTTGCTGCCGCCATTCAGGAAGATGCTTGTCTGGATATCGCTATAGCGCTTCTGGGCATATTCGTTCAGATGGCGCAAACGTTGTTCTGTTTTGTTATAATAGCCGATGTTACGTTCCAGCATATCAGCACCTTCAGCCAGTCGCTCACGGATGCTGCCTGCCAATACCAGACAGGAGTCGCGATCGGCCATTCCTTGTTTGCTCAACACACGGTCAGGGGTCATCTTCAGACTTGTTATCAGACTGTCGTAACGTACAATATCGGCCTCAGTTCTGACCAGATAGGTCTTAAACGGCAACTGCTGTCTCTGGAACTCCTGGTACTGCTTGGTGGCCTCTCGACAAGCGTAGGTCATATCGAATACATTATCCGCTTGCTGTTGTGAGTAGAGCATCAGCGCATTCTGGTCGGCTCGTTTCATAGTGGCTACCAGTTGGGCTATCAAGGCTTTATTGCGCGCATTCCTCACTGCCGAACGCTGCGTCAAGTCATCATTGTACTGTTTTAGTTCTATTTTAAGGATGGCCAGTGTCTGTTCCAAATCCTTTTCCTTGAGAACGGCACTTGTCTCGATGGTGATGCCCAACAGTAGGGCCATTACGATGAGTATTCGTTTCATTTATCCTATATTTTCTTGTTTTCAGAGGGCAAAGTTACGTAAATAATTCATCATTTTAGCATAAATGCACGAATATCTTTCGGATTTAAGGCTTTTTTGATTACTTTTGCAACCCAACCCCCAAGAAAGGCGTAAAATTGATACTAATAGCAGACATAGGAAGTTCGAAGACCGATTGTGACACATTTTCCTTTGATTAATTGTGTTGAGGCTCACAGTGATCGACTGGATATGATTCGTGCGTTCTGTGGTTGATGAAAGGGGTGTCGTGTTAGAATGAGTGCTTTTGAATCAAATCTATAAAGGTATTTTGTCAGAAGAAATCAAGGTGTTGCTTGAGAGAGATGGGGATTAACGACTAAAGTCTGAGTTACATTACGACTAACTGGTAGTTACATTACGACTAACTGGTAGTTATATTACGACTAACTGTCGGTTTGCCCCTCTATAACCCCACTAAACACCCGTGTTTTCGTGTTATTTACTATCTGCTCCCTAAAAATCTCCCAATTATTTGGAGATATGACTATTTTTTCGTACCTTTGCAGCCTAAATGGTAAAATAGTATAAGCATTGGGCAAAATAAAGTACTGACGATTGCAGAATATGTCGTACCTTTGCACCGACTCAAATAATAGCTAAAGACAATGAAGAGAATCTTATCAACGATGATCTGTTTGATGGCGTTTCTGGCGCTGTCGGCACAGATCCGTGGGAACAACATTGTTGTGACCGTTCAGCCTGATCATCAGGATTGGACGTATAGGGTCGGCGAGAAAGCAAAGTTTACGGTGAATGTATTGAAGTCGGGAACTCTGCTTAATAACGTTGCGATCGACTATGCGGCTGGCCCTGAGATGTATCAGGATGTGAAAAAAAGTTTGGTGCTAAAGGATGGTACGCTGCAGTTGACGGGTACGATGACTAAGCCAGGTTTTTATCGTGTTGACGTGACGGCTCATGTGGATGGCGTTGATTACAGGGGCGCCTGTGGGGCTGCCTTTTCGCCAGAGCAATTGCAGCCTTCGACGGTGATGCCGAAGGACTTCAACGACTTCTGGCAGAACGCCATCAAGGAAGCCCGTAATACTGAACTTGATCCGACAAAGCGCTTGTTGCCAGAGCGTTGCACGAAAGATGTAAACGTGTACGAGGTGAGTTTTCAGAATGTTCTGCCGAACTATCGTACATACGGCATTCTCTCTGTGCCAGTGAAGGAAGGAAAGTATCCTGCCTTATTACGTGTGCCTGGTGCTGGCGTCAGACCCTACGGAGGCGACATCTGGACGGCTGCCCAAGGTGCGATTACACTGGAAATTGGTATCCATGGCATCCCTGTGACGATGGAGCAGAAAGTGTACGATGATATCTATAATGGTGCGCTGACAGGTTACTGGGATTTTAATATGGATGATCGCGACAAGCATTATATGAAGCGCGTGGTGCTGGGATGTATCCGTGCACTCGACTATATTGAGCAGTGCACCCCTTGGAATGGTAAGGAGCTGGGTGTGACAGGTTCCAGTCAGGGGGGATTCCTGACACTGGCAACTGCCGGACTTGATAAGCGCATTACCTATTATGCACCTGTACATGCCGCCCTCTGCGATCATACTAATTCTCTCAAGGGTATTGCCTGTGGATGGCCACATTATTTTTATTGGAATAAAGGCAAGGGACAGGAGAAACAGATAGAAGTGTCACGCTATTACGATGGCATCAACTTCGCCCGTTTGATTGATAACAACCAGAATGGATGGTTCTCGTTCGGCTATAACGATGATGTGGTGCCACCCACAACGGCATGGGCAACTTATAACACGGTGACTGGCCCCAAACAGATATCTCCATATCAGGCCACCTGGCACTTTTGGTATCAGGAACAGTGGGACGAATGGGAGAACTGGTTACTGGAGCAGATGCATATCAGACAGCAGTCCGGCGCAGAGAAGACTATCGCCCAACAGTTGGAGGCACGACTGGCCAAACTTCTGAACAAAGGCTATATGGCTGGTCATCAGGACGATCCATTCTATGGTATTGGTTGGGCCTACGAAGATGGAAAGAGTGATGTAAAGTTGACCGTTGGTGATTATCCTGCCGTGATGGGCTTCGACCTGGGTGGCATCGAAATGGGCGACGATAAGAACCTCGATAGTGTGCCCTTTACCCGTATTCACGACGAGTTGCTGGCCCATGTAAAGCGTGGTGGTATCGTGACACTGAGCTGGCATCCGCGTAATCCTGTGACCACAGCTGCCGATGGCGGACGAGGTGCGCAGAAGTTCCCTGAGGGTTCCGCCTGGGATGTGAAAGATGCAACGATTGTGAGGAACATCCTGCCTGGAGGTGCTTATCACGATCAATTCAAAACTTGGATGACACGTGTGGCTGATTTTATTGGTACGCTGAAGGATGAACAGGGACAGCCTGTACCCATCATCTTCCGTCCTTGGCACGAAAATAACGGATCGTGGTTCTGGTGGGGACAGAATCTGTGTAGCGATGAAGAGTTCCACGGTTTATGGAATATGCTTCAAGATTATATGAATGCACGTGGATTCAGTAACCTGCTTTGGAGCTACTCACCGAATCTGGATGGCGGTTGGACTAAGGAGCGATTCTTACAACGTTATCCTGGTAATGACCGTGTGACGCTGATTGGTGAGGATGCCTATCAGTGGGGCACAGAGGCAGACTTTATAAAAGGTGTAACGGCTGATCTTGATTTCCTGTCTCAGTTTGCTAAGGAGAACGGGAAGTTATTGGCTATGACTGAATGCGGATTGAAGAATATGACGGATGCCACATGGTGGACACGCGTGCTGAAGCCGGTGATGGATAAATATCCCATCAGTTACTTCCTGCTGTGGCGCAATGCTGAGCATGAGTGGTTCGGTCCTGTGCCAGGCACGCCCTGTGGCAACGATTACAAAAAGTTGTATAAAGCTAAGAACACGTTGTTCTTGAAAGAAGTGAGAATTGAATAAAAAGATGTGAAAACAAATAATTAAAGATTGAAATAATGAACTATCAAGATAAAATAAAGGCATTACGCCAGCATCATGAGGAACTCCTGAGCATGAAGAATGAGCTCATGGAGTGGGGGAATGGTATCTATGAGAAATATAAGAACCCTGTATTAACAGCGGCCCATGTACCTTTAGAGTGGAAATACGACTTTAATGAACAAGATAATCCCTACCTGATGCAACGCATCATGTGTAACGCCACGTTGAACGCAGGTGCCCTGAAATGGCAGGGCAAATACCTATTGGTAGTGCGTGTGGAGGGAGCTGACAGAAAGAGCTACTTTGCTGTGGCAGAATCACCAAATGGTATTGATAACTTCCGTTTCTGGGAGGAGCCGATTACAATGCCTGATGATGTGGTTCCTGCTACGAACATCTATGATATGCGTATTACCCAGCATGAAGATGGCTGGATATATGGTGTGTTCTGTGCCGAGCGTCATGATGACTCGCAACCCGGCGATCTCTCGGCGGCTACTGCTACGGCCGGTATCGCACGTACGAAGGATTTGAAGACATGGTATCGTCTGCCTGACCTGAAAACGAAGAGTCAGCAGCGTAACGTAGTGCTGCACCCAGAGTTTGTAGATGGAAAATATGCCTTCTATACCCGTCCGCAGGATGGATTTATCGACACGGGTAGCGGTGGCGGTATCGGTTGGGCTCTGGTCGACGATATCACCCATGCTGAGATCAAAGAAGAGAAGATTATCTACGAGCGCAAGTACCACACCATAACTGAGGTGAAGAACGGAGAGGGTCCGCACCCTATTAAGACCTCGAAGGGTTGGTTGCACCTGGCTCATGGCGTTCGTGCCACAGCCGACGGTCTGCGCTATGTGCTCTATATGTATATGACGGCACTCGATGATCCCACGAAGGTGACTGCCCGTCCTGGTGGCTATTTCCTGGTACCTGAGGGCAACGAGTACTTAGGCGACGTGATGAATGTGGCCTTTGCCAATGGTTGGATTGCCGATGAGGATGGCAAAGTGTTCATCTACTATGCCTCTGCCGATACCCGTATGCATGTGGCAACCTCTACCATCGATAAGTTGATAGACTATTGTGTGAACACTCCAGAGGATGGTCTGTACACAGCTGCATCGGTGGCAACGATTAAGACACTAATTAATAAAAATAAGCAATATGGCAAAAACTAAGTTAATCGAGAAAATCGGTTACGGTTTCGGTGATATGTCATCATCGACGTTCTGGAAGATCTTTTCATACTATCTTCCATTCTTCTATTCTAACATCTTCGGCCTTTCGCTGATAGATGCGGGTGTATTGGTGTTGGTAACACGTATCTGGGACGCTGTCTCAGACCCGATGATGGGTATCATCTCGGATCGTACTAACACTAAGTGGGGTAAGTATCGTCCCTATCTGTTATGGGTGGCTCCATTCTTCTCTATCTGTGGTATTCTGCTGTTTACCACACCAGACTGGAGTTATGGTGCCAAACTCATCTGGGCATACATCACGTACATCATGATGATGACCGTATATACGGGTATCAATGTACCGTATGGTGCCATGCTGGGTGTGATGACTGATGACTCCAATGAGAAGACGGTTTTCTCATCCTTCCGTATGTTCTTCGCCTATGGTGGCTCGTTCCTAGCGTTGTTCCTCTGGGAACCACTTACCAATATGTTTGGTGGCTATAACACAGAACAGGGCTGGTTCTGGGGAATGGTATGCATAGCAACGGCTTGCTTTGTGATGTTCATTCTCTGCTTCCTGCTGACGAAGGAACACCTGAAGACTGTTTCGACGGTAAGTGTGGGTAGCGACTTTAAGTCTCTGCTTTCCAATAAACCTTGGTGGTTGCTCATTGGTGCTGCATTGTGCTCAAACCTCTTCAATACCGTACGTGGTGCAACAGTAGCATATTTCTTCGTGGATATCATCGGCTCCGATGTTCACATGAGTTTCTTCGGTCTGGCATTCCTTTTCTATGCTGGTTTGTTCTTAGGTATTGGTGAGGTGTCGAACATGGTAGGTGTAGCCCTCTGTGTGCCTATTGCTAATATCCTGGGAAAGAAATCTACATTTATTTTTGTGAATGCGGCACTGTTAGTGCTGAGTATCATCTTCTTCTTCGTACCTTGTACGCCAGGCGGTTTCTGGACGATGCTGATTCTTCAGGTAATTATTTCAATATTTACAGGTATCATGTCGCCATTGGTATGGAGTATGTATGCTGATGTCAGTGACTATGCTGAGTTAAAGTTTAAGACAGCCTCTACAGGTCTTATCTTCTCTTCAGCCTCTATGGCACAGAAGTTTGGTGGTGCCATTGGTGGTGCTGCTGTGCTTTGGCTGCTTTCAGGTTTCGGTTATGTGACTGATGCCGACCAGCTGGCAGCTGGTGCAGTTCAGCCGGAGAGTGCGTTGTTGGTACTCCGTTGGCTGATGAGCTTTATCCCTGCTGCTGTAGCTGCATTGGCCATTGTGGTTGTTTGGTTCTATCCGTTGACAACTAAGCGTGTGGCCGAGATTAATGGTGAACTGAGGAAGATTCGTTCTATAGAATAGGATTGAGATACCAAAACAATGTGTGATTATTTAACAATGAGACAAGAGATGCAGGATGTTCTGGAAACGAATATCCTGCGCTTTTGGCTGGACAAGATGATCGACAGTGAGCATGGTGGTTTCTATGGCCGTCTTGATGGTAGTGGCATACTTCATCCTGAGGCGGAGAAGGGAGCCATCCTTAATGCCCGAATCCTCTGGACTTTCTCTGCCGCCTATAGGGTATTCTCCCACCTCTCACCTCTCACCCCTCACCTTCAAGAATACCTCGAGGCCGCTAATAGGGCGAAGAATTATCTGATAGAACACTTTATCGACCCAGAGTATGGTGGTGTGTATTGGAGTGTAGACTATAAAGGTAATCCTCTTGATACCAAGAAACAATTCTATGCCATTGGGTTTGCTCTATATGGACTGACAGAATATGTGCGAGCTACAGGCGATAGAGAGGCGTTGGAGTATGCGCTCGACTTGTACGATTGCATTGAGGTACATGGCTTGGATCATAAATATAATGGTTATATAGAGGCTTGTACACGAGAGTGGGGCGAGATTGCCGATATGCGATTATCAGAATTCGATGCCAATTATCCTAAGTCTCAGAATACCCATCTACACATTATTGAACCATATACGAACCTGTTGCGATGTCTGAAGGAGTTGCATGCTCAGGAGTCATGCGATTATGTACCCGTTTTAGGAGCCGTGCTTCCCATAGGTATCACAATCCCTCAGGAGACAATCATCAGTGTGGAAGCTTCTCTTCGTAATATGATAAGTATATTCACCGATAAAATTCTGAATCCAGAGACCCATCACCTTGACTTGTTTTTTGATATGGACTGGACACGAGGCGCAGGACAGTTGGAGAGCTATGGTCACGATATTGAATGCTCATGGCTGATGCATGAGGCTGCGCTTGTATTGGGTGATCATAAGGTGTTGGCAAAGGTGGAGGAGATCGTACGTTTGGTGGCTAAGGCATCGGAGAAGGGACTCAGACCCGACGGTTCTATGATTCATGAGGCCAACCTGGATACTGGTCATGTGGATGATGATTTGCATTGGTGGGTACAAGCCGAGAATGTCGTAGGATGGTTTAACCTATGGCAGCATTTCGGTGACGAGGATGCTTTTAGGAAAGCAGATAATTGTTGGAGTTATATTAAAACCCAACTGATTGACTGGGATAATGGTGAGTGGTTCTGGAGTAGGCATCCTGATGGCTCACTCAATATGGTAGACGACAAGGCTGGATTCTGGAAATGCCCCTACCATAATAGTCGAATGTGTCTTGAAATCATTGAACGTACAGAATATATATGAGAAGGATTTTATTATTCATAACAATGATGTTGTGCCTGACTGTTCAGTTGTTGGCACAGACGAAGTTTAACGAGCGTCCGAAGCTCGTTGTTGGAATTGTAGTTGACCAGATGCGCTGGGATTATCTGGGCAGATATTATAACCAGTATGGTGAGGACGGACTGAAACGGCTGATAGATAATGGTTATAGCTGTGACAACTGTCTAATCAACTATCTGCCGACGGTGACGTCTATTGGTCACACCTCTGCCTATACAGGTACAACACCTGCTTTTCATGGCATTTGTGGTAACAGCTTCTATAAAAACGGAGTAAAGGTATCTTGCTGCGAGGATCATGATGTGATGACAGTTGGTAGCAATAAGAAAGATGCTTCATCGCCCGTGAATCTGCTGGCAACTACCATTGGCGATCAGCTGCGACTGCATACCGACTTCAAGTCGAAAGTTATCGGAGTAAGCTATAAGGATCGTGCGGCCATCCTGCCAGCAGGTCGTAGTGCCAATGCTGCCTACTGGATTGATACCAAGGCCGGCCAGTTTATTACAAGTACATGGTATATGTCGGAGTTGCCAAAGTGGGCCAGGGATTTTAACGCCCAGATGGCAAAGAACGAAGAACTGAAGAACGTTGGTAAAGATGTAGGTCTGTATCCACTTTGTGGTCATCTTACAGCCGATATGGCCATCGCCGCCCTGAAGGGGGAGCAGTTGGGCAAAGGCGAGGTGACAGATATGCTTTGCGTAAGTTTTTCGGAGACCGATGTTATCGGACATCAGTATGGTACCCGTGGTGAACATACCGACGAGGCTTATCTGGAACTGGATAAGGATATTGCCAAACTGCTGAAAGCATTCGACGAGCAGGTGGGCGAGGGTAACTATCTTGTATTTCTGACAGCTGATCACGGCGGTGCACACAACTTCCAGTTTATGATAGACCACAAGTTGGGTGGTGGTGCATGGAAGGGCGACGAGGAGTACATCGCAGATGCCTACAAGCATGTAGCACAGAAATTCGGACTGACTAAGAATGTAATCAAGGACTGTTTGGATTATCGTCTGGTGCTGGACAAGGACGCCATCCGTGAGCAGGGAGTAGGCGAACAGACACTGCGCGACGCTATCGTTAAGGAGCTGCTGAAGCTGCCCCATGTAGCATTCGCATTCGACTTTAAGGAAGCAGCCACAGCCCCAGTGCCTGAGTTCCTAAAGGAGCGCGTACTCAAGGGATATCATCACGACCGTTCGGGCGACATCATCTTCATGCTGGAGCCAGGATGGTACGGATTCAATAGCAAATGGTCGTCGCCTATAGGAACGACTCATGGCGAGTGGAACCCATACGATGCCCACATCCCCTTGTTGTTCTATGGCTGGAAGGTGAAGCACGGCGCAACGAGCCGCGAGGTTCATATCACAGATATCGCGCCAACAGTTTGTCAGAAGCTTCATATTCAACAGCCAAATGCGTGTATAGGTGAACCTATTACGGAAGTTATAGGTGATTAATGTAAGATAGGATATAGATAATTAACGATTTTTTTATAAATATTCGTTGAATTTACAAATATTATTTGTACCTTTGCAGCAGAATAGCCGTGAAGGTACTTTCTTTTTGCCCTAACTGCTTAAGAACGAGAACAATATTGTTATAACGTTATATTATTTTTATGAACTTTACATTGTTGATTACCGTCTTGTTGACGGCTTTAACATTGGTGGCGGGGGCTTATGTTGTCGCTAAGTTGATAGGACCGCGGTCCTACAACAAGGTGAAAGGTGAGCCCTATGAGAGTGGTATACCCACGCGAGGTAGTTCGTGGCTGCCTATATCGGTGGGTTTCTATCTCTTCGCCATCTTATTCCTCATGTTTGATGTAGAAACTGTGTTTCTATATCCATGGGCAGTAGTAGTGAAGGAGTTCGGTGCGATGGCGTTGTTGAGCATCGGCTTTTTCTTGGTAGTTCTGGTTTTAGGTCTGGCATATGCCTGGAGGAAAGGAGATTTGGAATGGAAGTAAGAAAACCGCACATTAAGAGTATTCCCTACGAGGAGTGGAATGATAACTCGTCGTTGGAGAAGATTGTTGACGAACTCCATGAGGGTGGCGTCAATGTGGTGACGGGCTCGTTGGACCAGTTGATTAACTGGGGGCGAGCCAATAGCTTGTGGTCTCTTACCTTTGCTACTTCATGCTGCGGAATCGAGTTCATGGCTTGCGGTTGCTCGCGCTATGATTTCGCCCGTTTTGGTTTTGAGGTTACCCGTAACTCTCCTCGTCAGGCCGACCTGATTATGTGTGCAGGTACCATCACCCATAAAATGGCTCCGGCCTTGAAACGTCTATATGACGAGATGGCTGAGCCCAAATATGTGGTTGCTGTTGGTGGTTGTGCTATCAGCGGTGGTCCTTTTAAGTCGAGCTATCATGTCGTGAAGGGTATTGAGGAAATCGTACCTGTAGATGTATTTATCCCAGGTTGTCCTCCACGTCCAGAAGCTATCATGTATGGCATGATGCAGCTGCAGCGTAAGGTGAAGATCGAGAAATTCTTCGGTGGTGCCAACCACAAGCAGACCGCTGAGGAGCGCGAGTTGGGTGTTTCTAATGAGGAATTGACATTCCGCAATAAACTGGGTGATCATCGTAGAGAGCCTATGGTTATTACTGATGTCCCTCAGGAGTTTGTTGAAGAACTGAAAACTGCGCAAGCAGAAGTTGAAATAGAGGAGGACAAGGTATGAAATTAGAATTCTTATCATTCGATTTTGACAAGTTCGCCTCTGAGATGCAGAACTTGAAGAGCAAGAAAGGTTTTGATTATCTTGTTACCATCGTAGGTGAGGACTTCGGTCCTGAAGAGGGCCTCGGCTGTATCTACATTCTCGAGAATACCAATACTCACGAGCGTTGCTCAGTGAAGATGATTGCCAAGACACAGGTATGTGGCGATGGTATGTCGAGCAATGGTACCTGCGAGATGGAGGGGCAGATGGTTCCTTACATTCCAACCGTCTCCAACATCTGGCATATAGCTGATCTCTTGGAGCGCGAAGTTTATGATTTCTATGGTATCGTGTTCCTGGGTCATAAGGATATGCGACGTCTGTTCCTGCGTAGTGATTTCAAGGGATATCCTTTCCGAAAAGATTGGGAGTTTAATGATAAGTACACGCTTGAGGATGATCATGAACCTGACTACGGCTTGGAGTATTTCATTGACAAGGATGGTTATTTGCAGTCAAAGCAGAATCAACTCTTTGGTGCAGATGAATACGTTATCAATATTGGTCCGCAGCACCCTGCTACCCATGGTGTGCTTCGTTTGCAGACCGTACTTGAAGGTGAGATTGTAAAGCGTATCTACCCTCACTTCGGATATATCCACCGTGGTATCGAGAAGATGTGGGAAGGTATGACCTATCCACAGACCCTGGCACTAACCGACCGCTTGAATTATCTTGGTGCTATGCAGCATCGCCATGCCTTGGTAGGTGTGATAGAAGAAGGTATGGGTGTTGAGCTTACCGATCGTATTAGGTATATCCGTACTATCATGGATGAGCTCCAGCGTCTGGATTCACACCTGCTTTTCACATCGTGTGTAGCTCAAGACCTGGGTGCACTTACCGCCTTCCTTTATGGTATGCGTGACCGTGAACACGTACTGAACTGTATGGAGGAGACCACTGGTGGACGCTTAATACAGAATTACTACCGTATCGGTGGATTACAGGATGATATCGATCCCAACTTTGTGAAGAATGTGAAGGCTTTAGTGAAGTATCTTCGCCCAATGATTCAGGAATATATGGATGTGTTTGGTGACAATGTCATCACCCATAACCGTCTGGAGAATTGCGGTCCGATGGGTCTTGAGGATTGTATCAGCTATGCAGTGACAGGTCCAGCCGGACGTGCTTCTGGTTGGAAGAACGATGTACGTAAAAACCACCCCTACGATATGTACGACAAGGTGGAGTGGGAGCAGTGCACACTCGACACATGCGACTCTATGGGGCGTTATCTGGTTCACATCAACGAGATGTATCAGAGCTTGAACATCATCGAACAACTCATCGACAATATCCCAGAGGGCGACTTCTACGTTAAGCAGAAGCCTATCATCAAGGTGCCTGAGGGACAGTGGTACTACTCTGTCGAGGGTGTGGCAGGTGAGTTTGGTGTCTATCTCGACTCTCGTGGCGATAAGAGTCCCTACCGCATGAAGATGCGCCCAATGGGACTTTCGCTGGTTGGTGCCTTCGACCCGATGCTTCGTGGTCAGAAGATTGCAGACCTGATTGCTACTTGTGCTGCTATTGATGTTGTTATTCCTGATATTGACAGATAAAAAGCGTTTGGATTATGTTTGATTTTAGTATTGTTACACAATGGTTCGACGCTCTCCTGCGAGAAACACTCGGATTGGGAGATTTCTGGTCGATATTGATTGAGTGCGTATTAGTAGGCGCGGCTATCCTTGGCGGATACTCTGTGATAGCCATGATACTGATATTTATGGAGCGTAAGGTATGTGCCTACTTCCAGTGCCGTCTGGGCCCGATGCGAGTAGGCTTCTGGGGTTTGCTTCAGGTTATTGCCGACGTGTTGAAGATGCTCATCAAGGAGATTTTCTTTGTCGACAAGGCCGATAAACTGCTCTATGGCGTGGCTCCTATTCTGGTGATTTTCGGTTCTGTTGGTGCATTTTGCTTCCTTCCTTGGAACAATGGCGCCACAATTCTCGATTTCAATGTTGGTGTGTTCCTGCTCACCGCCATCTCTTCGATAGGTGTGGTAGGTATCTTCTTGGCTGGTTGGGGATCAAACAACAAGTACTCTGTAGTTTCGGCTATGCGTGGTGCTGTGCAGATGATTTCTTATGAGATGTCGCTCTGCCTCTGTCTGATTACCGCTGTAATCCTGACGGGTACGATGCAGATGAGTGGTATTGTTGAGGCTCAGACAGGACCATGGAAATGGTTGATCTTCCAAGGGCATATTCCTGCCATCATCGCTTTCCTGGTTTTCCTTGTAGCTGGTAACGCTGAGGCTAACCGTGGTCCGTTCGATATGGCTGAGGCTGAGAGTGAGTTGACCGCAGGTCATCATACAGAGTATTCTGGTATGGGCTTCGGTTTCTTCTACCTTGCCGAGTTTCTCAACCTCTTTATCATCGCAGGTATCGCTGCTACGGTGTTCCTCGGTGGTTGGGCGCCTGTGAACATCGGTATCGAAGCCTTCGATGCTGTGATGGATTACATTCCAGGTATCGTCTGGTTCATGGGTAAAGCCTTCTTCTTGGTTTGGATTCTGATGTGGATTAAGTGGACATTCCCCCGTCTGCGTATCGACCAGATTCTGAAGTTGGAGTGGAAGTACTTGATGCCGCTGGGACTTATCAATCTCGTTATTATGACAGTTGTAGTGGCTCTTGGCCTATATATTAAATAAGGTATAGCAATGGAAGATAACAAAACATATTTCGGAGAAATCGGACATGGTCTGAAGACTTTGGCTACAGGTATGAAGATTACCTGGAAGGAGTACTTCAAGGACTTCTTCACCAACAAGTCGACAGAGCAGTATCCTGAGAACCGCAAGACCACACTCCACGTGGCTAAGCGTCATCGCGGTCGCTTAACCTTTAAGCGCAACGAAGACGGCAGCTACAAGTGTACGGCTTGCACATTGTGCGAAAAGGCCTGTCCCAACGGAACCATCAAGATCACTGCCCACATGGCGGAGGATCCTGAGACAGGCAAGAAAAAGAAAGTGCTCGACGATTATCAGTACGATCTGGGCGACTGTATGTTCTGCCAGCTCTGTACGAACGCCTGCAACTTCGACGCTATTGAATTTACAAATGATTTCGAGAATGCGACTTTCAATCGCAATAGTCTGGTGCTCCACCTGAACGAGGAGGTGTATCAGGGTGGTTCTCTGCCCCAGCTGATTGACGGTGGCGCTCCTCAGGAAATCGGAAAGTTTAACACCAAAACGAAGTAACGTGATATGGCAAACTATGTAATGTTTATCATTCTCGCCGTTGTCATACTCGGTTCTGCCGTGTTGTGTGTGACGACGAAGCGTATTATGCGAGCCGCAACATTCCTGTTGTTCGTGCTCTTTGGCGTAGCAGGTCTTTATTTCCTGCTCGATTATACATATCTTGGCGCTGCCCAGATATCTGTCTATGCTGGTGGTGTGACGATGCTTTATGTCTTCGCCATCCAGTTGGTAGGCAAGCGCTCTCTTCAGGGACTTGTTGAGCGTATGAAAGGTAGTCGTGTTGTCTTCGGTGCGATTCTCTCGCTCGTTGGTCTGGCAACGGTTGCCTTTGTGCTGCTCAAGAACAAGTTTATGTTTGCTGCCTGTCAGGTGGCCGATGTGGAAGTACCAATGAATGAGATTGGTACGGCTCTTGTCGGTGCAGACAAGTACCAGTATGTACTCCCCTTCGAGTTCATCTCAGTATTCCTGCTGGCATGTATTATTGGTGGTTTGGCTATAGCAAGAAAGGAGGATAAATAATTATGGTACCCGTACAATATTATTTTATACTCAGCGCACTGCTGTTCTTTATCGGCGTCTATGGATTTATCTCTCGCCGTAACCTGATTGCTATGCTCATCTCTGTAGAGCTGATCCTCAACGCCGTTGAGATCAACTTTGCCGCATTCAACCGTCTGCTGTTTCCTGGTCAGCTTGAGGGCTTCTTCATGTCGCTCTTCGGTATCGGTGTCGCAGCTGCGGAGACTGCTGTTGCCATTGCGATCATCATCAATGTGTATCGTAACTTTAACAGCGATAATGTAGACAGTATTCAGAATATGAAACGATAAACAGTAAGGATTATGTATAGCTACACATTATTTATCATGCTTCTGCCACTGCTGTCGTTCCTTGTTCTGGGACTGGTTGGTATGAAGATGCAGCACAAGGTTGCCGGACTGATCGGTACCTGTTCGCTTGGAGTGGTCACAATCCTGTCATATATCTGCGCCTTCCAGTATTTCGGTGCCGACCGTTTGGATGGCGTGTATCAGACGATTGTTCCATATAACTTCACCTGGCTGCCGCTTGGCAACCTGCACTTTGACCTCGGTATCCTATTGGATCCGATCAGCGTTGTGATGCTGATTGTGATTTCAACCGTATCACTGATGGTTCATATCTACTCATTCGGCTATATGCACGGTGAGAAGGGCTTCCAGCGTTACTACGCTTTCCTGAGCCTTTTCACGATGTCTATGCTGGGTTTGGTATTGGCTACCAACATCTTCCAGATGTATATGTTCTGGGAGCTTGTAGGTGTCAGCTCTTACCTGCTCATCGGCTTCTACTATCCTTTGAAGCCTGCCATCGCCGCCTCTAAGAAGGCGTTCATCGTAACACGTTTTGCCGATATGTTCTTCCTCATCGGTATCCTGACCTTTGGTTACTTCACCGATTCGTTCAGCTTCTCATTTGTTGCCGATGCCAATCATCTGGTGATGGGAGATGGTGCTGAGCCTTTTATTCAGGGAAACATGTTGAAGGCCATCACGGCAGGCAGCTTTATCATCCCTACCGCTCTTGTACTGATGTTCATTGGTGGTGCCGGTAAGTCAGCCATGTTCCCGTTGCATATCTGGTTGCCTGATGCCATGGAGGGTCCGACACCAGTATCTGCACTCATCCATGCTGCTACGATGGTGGTAGCCGGTGTGTTCCAGATTGCCCGTATGTTCCCATTGTGGATGCAATATGCGCCCAATTCGTTGAGCATTGTCGTCTGGGTGGGTGTATTTACCGCTTTCTATGCTGCAGCAGTAGCTTGTGCCCAAAGTGACATCAAACGTGTGCTTGCCTTCTCTACCATCTCGCAGATTGCATTTATGATGGTAGCACTTGGTGTTTCACTTCGTGGTCATCATGGCAGTTTGTTCGACAACCACGCACAGCTGGGTTATATGGCTGGTATGTTCCACCTCTTCACCCACGCTATGTTCAAGGCATGTCTGTTCTTGGGTGCTGGTTGTATCATCCATGCCGTCCACTCTAACGAGATGGCACTGATGGGAGGTCTGCGTAAGTATATGCCTGTCACCCATATCACATTCCTTATCAGCTGTCTGGCAATTGCTGGTATTCCTTTCTTCTCGGGCTTCAGTTCAAAGGATGAGATTATTACTGCTTGCTTTGCCTACAGTCCTGTAGTGGGATGGATCATGACAGGTATCGCTGCTATGACAGCCTTCTATATGTTCCGTCTGTACTATGGTATCTTCTGGGGTACAGAGAACAAGGAGGCCCATGAGCATCATACCCCGCATGAGGCTCCTCTGACGATGACTGTTCCCCTGATTGTGCTGAGTGTGATCACTCTTGGCGTGGGTATCTACTCTACGTTAGCTGGCTTCCTCGGATGGGGCGGCTCCTTCGGTAGCTTCGTCTCTTCTACAGGAGAGGACTATACCATTCACTTCGATCTCCAGATCGCAGCTACTTCTACGATTATAGCCATCCTGAGCATCTGTCTGGCTACCTATATCTATAAAGGTGAGAGTCAGCCGATTGCTGATCGTCTGTATAAAACGTTCCCGAAGCTGCACCGTGCAGCCTATAAGCGTTTCTATCAGGACGAGATCTGGCAGTATGTTACACACAGAATTATCTTCCGTTGCGTTTCGACGCCTATTGCTTGGTTCGACCGTCATATCGTTGATGGTACGTTCAACTTCCTGGCATGGGGTGCCAACGAGGCTGGTGAGAGTATCCGTCCATGGCAGAGTGGCGATGTTCGTCAGTATGCGGTGTGGTTCCTCACTGGTACGGTTGCATTAACATTAATCCTTTTATGCATCTAAAGATATGAGTATATTAACATTATTCGTAGTAATCCCCGTCCTGATGCTGTTGGGTCTTTGGCTTGCCAAGAACCTCAATCAGGTGCGTGGTGTGATGGTTACAGGTGCATCGTGCCTGTTGGCCCTCTCTATCTGGCTGACGATCTATTTTATTCAGCAGCGTAGTGCCGGTAATACGGCAGAGATGCTGTTGACGTATAGTGTGCCCTGGTTCAAGCCGCTGAACATCGCCTATTCGGTTGGTGTCGATGGTATCTCTGTGGTGATGCTGCTTTTGTCGAGCATCATCGTGTTCACTGGTACCTTCGCCTCTTGGCAGTTGAAGCCCCTCACAAAGGAGTACTTCCTCTGGTTCACCCTGCTTTCTACAGGTGTGTTCGGATTCTTTATCTCTACCGACCTCTTCACGATGTTTATGTTCTACGAGGTGGCTCTGATTCCGATGTATCTGTTGATTGGTGTATGGGGTAGTGGTCGTAAGGAGTATTCAGCCATGAAGCTGACGCTGATGCTGATGGGTGGTTCTGCTCTGCTGATCCTCGGACTGCTGGGCATCTACTTCTTCAATGGTCAGTACAGTGGTACCTATACATTTGAGGTGACGACGATTGCTGCTGCCCATGCCATCCCCGGCTGGATCCAGAACATCTTCTTCCCCTTCATCTTTATCGGATTCGGTGTACTTGGTGCCCTGTTCCCGTTCCATACATGGTCTCCCGACGGTCATGCTTCTGCGCCTACCGCTGTATCGATGCTCCATGCTGGTGTGTTGATGAAGCTCGGAGGATATGGTTGCTTCCGCGTAGCCATGTATCTGTTGCCAGAGGCTGCTCAGGATCTCTCTTGGATCTTCCTGATCCTCACCACCATCTCTGTCGTCTATGGTGCTCTGAGTGCTTGTGTACAGACTGACCTGAAGTATATCAATGCTTATTCTTCTGTGTCTCATTGTGGACTGGTACTCTTTGCTCTCTTGATGATGACCCAGACGGCTGTGACAGGTGCTATCCTGCAGATGCTCTCTCACGGTCTGATGACGGCTCTCTTCTTTGCCTTGATCGGTATGATCTATGGTCGTACCCATACCCGTGATATCCGAGAGTTGGCTGGTCTGATGAAGATTATGCCGTTCCTCGCAGTGGGTTATGTGATTGCTGGTTTGGCTAACCTTGGATTGCCTGGCTTCTCTGGCTTCATTGCAGAGATGACCATCTTTGTTGGTTCGTTCAGTGCCAAGCCGCTCATTGGCGATCCCAGCGATTCTTTCCGTATGGTTGCCACGATCATCGCCTGTATGTCGATTGTTGTAACGGCTGTCTACATCCTGCGTGTTGTTGGTAAGATTCTCTATGGAGAGGTTGAGAACAAACACTACCTGGAACTTACCGATGCTACTTGGGATGAGCGCGTCGCTGTGATCTGCCTGATCTTCTGTGTAGCCGGTCTCGGTTGTGCACCGTTCCTGTTCAGCGATATGATCTCGCCTGCCGCAGGCACGATACTTCAGTCTATTGGTGTAATGTAAAGTTAGGAGGACAAAAGATATGAATTACGGACAATTCTTAAATATGGTTCCCGAGTTTTACCTCGTTCTCATGTTGATAGCCATCTTTGTGGTTGACTTCATCATGCACCGTAGCGAGAAGAAGCTGGATGTGTTGTTTTCTGTGACAGCGGCTTTGCTGGTTGTATTACCAGTACGTATCGCCTTTCTGTCAGAACCTGCCGAAGCATTTGGTGGTCTTTATGTTGCCTCTCAGGCTGTCAATGTCATGAAGGTTATCCTCGCTGTTGGTACACTCATTGTGGTTATCATGGCTCAGCCGTGGCTTAAGACCGCTGAGAAGCTTGCAGGAGAGTTCTATATGCTCATCCTCAGCACCCTGCTGGGTATGTTTGTGATGATGTCATCAGGCAATTTCCTGATGTTCTTCCTCGGACTTGAGATGGCTTCTGTGCCTATGGCATGTATGGTAGCTTTCGATAAATGGAAGAAGAACTCTGCCGAGGGTGCTGCCAAGTATATCCTCACAGCTACCTTCTCCAGTGGTGTGATGCTTTATGGTATCTCGTTCGTCTATGCTGCCACAGGTACGCTTTACTTCGACGACGTGGCTGCCAGCCTCAGTATCAACACTCCGATCTATGCTGGTGCAACACCGCTCTCTATCATGGGTCTGGTGTTCTTCTTCAGTGGTCTTGGCTTTAAGATCTCACTGGTGCCTTTCCACTTCTGGACAGCCGACACCTATCAGGGTGCGCCAACCCCAGTAACGGGCTATCTGAGTGTGATCTCCAAGGGTGCAGCAGCCCTTACACTGTGCATCATCCTGATGAAGGTGTTCCAGCCGCTGGTCATGTACTGGGAGTATCTGCTCTATATCGTGATCGTGCTCTCTATCACGGTGGCTAACCTCTTTGCCATCCGTCAGAGTGAGCTCAAGCGATTCATGGCTTTCAGCTCTATCTCACAGGCTGGCTATATCATGCTGGCAGTGGTGGGTAACGGACAGTTAGGCGTTGCTGCCTTGACATACTACGTACTGGTTTACATCGTAGCCAACATGGCTGTCTTCACTGTGATTAACATTGTGGAGCAGAAGAATGGTGGTCGTACTGATATGGCAGCCTATAACGGTTTCTACCAGACCAACCCGAAGCTGTCGTTCCTGATGACGCTGGCCCTGTTCTCACTGGCAGGTATCCCGCCGTTTGCAGGTATGTTCTCGAAGTTCTTCGTGTTCATGGCTGCTGCCGAGCAGGGTAGTGCTGCTGCCTATTTCGTGGTATTCATCGCCCTGATCAATACGGTTGTGTCACTTTACTACTATCTGTTGATTGTGAAGGCTATGTATATCACCAAGACTGACAGTCCCCTGCCTACTTTCAAGAGCGATGTGAATACGAAGGCAGCCCTCGCCATCTGTACAGCAGGCATTGGCCTCTTCGGTATTGTCAGCTGCATCTACGAGTGGATTGCTGGCGCTGGTTTGTAATATATGAAAAAGGTATACAAGGCACATATCCTTTATACCAAGGAGCGTACGAGCTTCGAAGTGTTGGAGAATGGTTATGTAGCCGTTGAGGATGGTCGTGTGGTGGGTGTATCTGCCGATTTGTCCTCCCTTGGTTGTGATGAGCAGATGGTTACCGATTTCGGTGACTGTCTGCTCATTCCAGCTATGAACGATATGCACGTTCATGCCCCGCAGTATCGCAACCAGGGTATTGCCATGGATCTGGAACTGTTGCCTTGGCTCCAGAACTACACCTTCCCTGAAGAAAAGAAATACGCTGATAAGGCTTATGCCGAGCGGATGTATCGTCGTTTCGTCCGCGATCTTTGGCGCTTTGGTACCATGCGCTCATGTGTCTTTGCTACCATCCATACCGACAGCACCCGTCTGCTGATGAACCTCTTTCAGAAGGCAGGTATGGGAGCGATGGTGGGTAAGGTAGCCATGAATCGTAACTGTCCGCCAGAACTGATTGAAACTGTAGAAGAGATGGTCGAGGGTAACGAGGCCCTGATTAAGGAGTTCCCTCAGCACTCATCTCTCAGCACGCATCTCTCACCTCTGGTTAGACCTATCATCACGCCACGCTTTGTTCCTTCGTGTACCCCTGAGATGCTTCAGGCTTGTGGTAATCTGGCTGCAAAGTATCAGTTGCCTGTGCAGTCTCACCTCTCGGAGAATATGGCTGAGATTCAATGGGTTCACACCCTTGAACGGGAGAGCACCAGCTATGGTGATGCCTACAATCGTTATGGCCTTTTCGGACAGACACCTACCATCATGGCCCATTGTGTCTGGACGGCTGGTGAGGAGCTTGAACTGATGAAGCGCAACAAGGTGATGGTGGCCCATTGTCCTACGTCGAACCTGAATATTGCCTCTGGCTTGGCCCCTATCCGTACGTTCATCGAAGAGGGCGTACCTGTTGGATTGGGTAGCGATATCAGTGGTGGCCACGATCTGAATATCTTCCGTATGATGGTCTATGCCATCCAGGTGAGCAAGATGCACTACCAGCAGAATAAAGACCATAGGTTCCTGACACTGTCGGAGGTATTCTGGTTGGCAACGAAGTCGGCTGGCAGTTCCTTCGGACAGGTAGGCAGCTTTGAACCTGGCTATGAGTTCGATGCCCTGGTGATCGATGATCGCGATTTGAACCACGATAACTATTCGCTCTTGCATCGTCTGGAGCGTTATATCTATCTGGGCGACGATCGTCAGATCATGCATCGTTTCTGTAGGGGCGAGGAGATTAAAGAGCCGTCTATAATGTTAATTTAGCCGAATTCCTTTGACAAATGGACTCGCCAGAATCGCGTTTTTGCGAGCAAACGAATGGATGGCTGCAAATACGCGATTCTACGGCTATTTTGTAAGTTATTGATAGCGTGGCGGTTACAAAATATTGTCAATATTTCGTACTTTAAAACACCCCAAAAAGATCCATTTTTGATGTTTTTTTGCCCTATAAAACAGTATCTTTAGTCCGACTAAAGTGGGAGTTTAGTCGGACTAAACCTATAGTTTACTTACTACAAACTCCCAGTTAGTCGTAATGTAACCCTAAAACACCCGAAATCAGCCTTCCTGTTTCTCTGGATTGCTCGCTCTGGAAGTGTTAAATTTTGGCATGTTTTATTGACATAATCAATGTAAGGGAGATGATATTACTTGATTAGTTTGAGTATCTGCTTGTCGCTTGCTTCAGGGAGGATGGTGCGGAAATGGGCTTGGAGACGGACGAAAGACGCCTCGGGGGAGCGCTCACACTGACAGGCTTCGCGCCCCAACAAACGTTCTGGTGTCGTCAGGAGCGACCAGCCCCAGCCGTATTCATGGTTGTGCTTGTCGAGCGGATAGACGAAATCCTCAGTAACAATGCGGCAAGCCATCTGTAAACGGGTGATATAGCCATCGAAACGACTACGCATCTTTGGACCGTTGAATCCGCAGGCAGCCCTGAGTTCACGGGTAATCAGACTGCCATGCTCATTCAGTGTAAACAATATCGCCTCCTCGATGCTGCCCTCGGCAGGGGCAGGATGGATACTACGGCGGAGGTTACACAGATCGGACCACCAGTCGAGACTCACAAAGCCAGCCTTACCAGCAAAGAACTTCCCATAGACACAATGACCATCGCTGACGATGGGGCCCTTCCATTTCCACAGAGGCCAGTCCCAGCTGCCATCGGGCAGAACCACATATCGGCAATCATCATCGACCATCTCCTCGGCAGAATAGCCAGCAATGCCGCTGTTGAGCAGAGGCAGGAATCCTATCTGCTGGATCAGCTCCATCAGTTCTGGGCAGTTGTGTATCTCTGAACGTTTCATTTCAATATCTTTTTGAGGAATGGTGGTGTATAGCCTTTCTTGGACTTCGCAACCTGCTCTGGCGTGCTACAGGAGAGAATCTGTCCACCCTTACGTCCGCCCTCAGGACCGATGTCGATAATCCAGTCGGCAAGTTTGATAACATCGAGGTTGTGCTCGATGATAATCACGGTATTGCCTCGATCCACAAGTTTCTGGAGCACATCCATCAGGATACGAATGTCCTCGAAGTGCAGACCAGTAGTGGGCTCGTCGAGGATATAGACTGTCTTGCCTGTATCGCGCTTCGAGAGTTCGGTAGCCAGCTTGACGCGCTGACTCTCACCACCAGAGAGGGTCGTAGAGGGTTGACCGAGTTTGATATAACCCAAGCCCACATCCTGAATGGTCTTGATCTTACGGAGTATCTCGGGCACGTTCTCGAAGAACTCCACGGCCTGGTTGATGGTCATATCGAGCACATCGGCAATCGACTTACCCTTATAGCGCACCTCAAGGGTCTCACGATTATAGCGCTTGCCATGACACTCCTCACAAGGCACCTGGATATCGGGCAGGAAGTTCATCTCAATGGTCTTATAACCATTACCACCACAGGTTTCACAGCGTCCGCCTTTCACATTAAACGAGAATCGGCCAGGCTTATAACCTCGGATCTTCGCCTCAGGCAGATTCACAAACAGACTGCGGATATCGGAAAAGACACCCGTATAAGTAGCAGGGTTAGAACGTGGTGTACGACCGATAGGACTCTGGTCGACATTTACCACCTTATCGATATACTCCAGTCCCTCAATGCTGTCGTAGGGCATGGGGCGCTTCAGGGAATGGTAGAAGTGCTGAGAGAGAATCGGTTGCAAGGTCTCGTTGATGAGCGTGGACTTTCCACTACCACTGACACCTGTAACAAGGATGAGCTTGCCAAGGGGGAACTCCACATCAACGTGCTTGAGGTTATTACCAGAGCAGCCTTTCAGAATCAAACTCTTGCCAGAGCCTTTACGACGTTCCTTAGGGAGTTCAATCTTCTGGGCGCCATTCAGATACTGGGCTGTAATGGTATTGGTCTTCAGCATCTCTGTGGGTGTGCCTTGGAAAACCACCTCACCACCCTTGCGACCAGCACGAGGGCCGATGTCGACGATATAGTCGGCATTAAGCATCATGTCCTGGTCGTGCTCAACGACGATAACAGTATTGCCTAAGTCGCGGAGCTCCTTCAGCGAGTGGATCAGTCGTTCGTTGTCGCGCTGATGCAAGCCGATGCTGGGTTCGTCGAGGATATAAAGCACATTGACGAGTTGCGAACCTATCTGTGTAGCCAGACGGATACGCTGACTCTCACCACCTGAGAGCGAGGCCGACTGACGGTTCAGGGCAAGATAGTCAAGACCTACTTCAAGTAAGAAGTCAAGTCGGGTGCGTATCTCTTTCAGAATCTCATGGGCAATCTGCTGTTGCTGATGATCCAGATGTTCCTCAACCTCATCGAGCCATTCGCGTAGTTCGACAATATCCATTGATGCGAGCTCAGAGATATTCTTATCCCATACCTTATACGACAAGGCCTCGCGGTTCAGACGCTGGCCATGGCACTCAGGACATTCACATTCAGCGAGGAACTGGTCGGCCCATTTCTGTCCAGCTGTGGAATCATCGTTATCCATCACGTTACGCAGATACTTGATGATACCGTCGAAGGATGTAAAGAAGTCGCTGGATGTATGAATGAGTTCTTTGTCGATACGTACATTCTCAAGACTACCGTAAAGCACCTCCTGCATGGCCTCGTCAGGGATGTCCTTTATGGGCGCCTTGATATCAAGATCGTACTTCTTTAGAATCGCTCCAATTTGCCAGAAGATCATCTGGTTTTTGAATTTACCCAAGGGTACAATACCGCCTTCATAGATGCTCTGTCGACGATTGGGGATCACCTTGTCCATGTCTATCTGGTTGATGATACCTAAGCCTTTACAACGCGGACAAGCTCCTTGGGGAGAATTGAACGAGAAGTTGTTAGGCGCTGGGTCTGAGTAACTTATGCCAGTAGTAGGACACATCAGTCGCTTTGAGAAATGCTTCACTGAACCAGTGCCTTTGTCGAGGATCATGATGAGTCCGTCACCCTGCTTCATAGCGATAGCCACCGACTTTTTGAGGCGCTCCTCATCGCCCAACGAGACGGCGAGTTTATCAATCACCACTTCGATATCGTGGTTCTTGTAGCGATCAACCTTCATGCCACGGGTGATTTCCATCATCTCCCCGTCGACACGGATGTTCAGATAACCCTTACGGCGCATAGCCTCGAAGAGTTCACGGTAATGACCCTTACGACTTCGAACGAGTGGAGCCAGGATGAAGATACGATGACCAGCATAGTCGTGGAGGATCATATCAATCACCTTCTCTTCTGTATACTTCACCATCTCCTCACCAGTAGCATAGCTGTAAGCACGTCCGGCACGGGCAAAGAGCAAACGCAGGTAGTCGTAGATCTCTGTTGTCGTGCCAACAGTAGAACGGGGATTCTTATTGGTGGTTTTCTGCTCGATACTGATAACGGGCGACAGACCAGTGATCTTATCCACGTCAGGGCGCTCCATACCACCAAGGAAGTTACGGGCATAAGCCGAGAAGGTTTCAATATAGCGCCGTTGGCCTTCGGCAAAGATCGTATCAAAGGCCAGTGACGACTTGCCGCTGCCACTAAGTCCGGTAATCACCGTCAGCGACTGGCGGGGAATCTCCACGTCGATATTCTTTAGGTTGTGTACACGAGCACCGTACACATTTATCTTATCATCTTCTCTCTTCATTCAAACTTCTTTTTTATTTCCTCACTTCCTCAGAGTATCCCCTGAGCAGGTTAACGTCTTTACGGATGTTGTAGTTGCGACCATCGGCTCCCTTCGCCTTAACGAGAACGAAGTAAACACCGTCGCTCACATCCTTACCATTGTACTTGCCATCCCATCCACCGTCTGGATTGGACCATTCATAGAGCTTCTGTCCCCACCTATTGAATATATAGGCATGGAACTCGACGAGGCTCTGGTATTCCTTAGCCCTATAGATGTCGTTGATGCCGTCGCCATTAGGTGAGAAGGCGTTAGGGAAGGTGAGCTTGCTTTCGCTGATAGTCACACAGATGACAAAGGGCTCAATCACATGCTTGTCGTTGAGTATGACATTAAGCGTAACGATGGTAGTCCCAGAGGCACTAAAAGTATATTCTGTATTCTCCTCGTAACGCACCATGAAGTCCTTGCTTTCCCCTTCCATGCGGAAGTGCCATTCGTAGATAGGGTTGTAGCCCTCCATATCGTCTGGATTGGCACGGAAGGCGACACTAAGCGGCGCCTGACCAGCGAAGTCGTCGGAGGTCTCTATCATGTCACCATCGTCATTGGTATAGGTGGCAGTAGGTGACACGGTAGGTTGGGTCTCCTGTGCCTGACCCACGAAAGACCAAAAAGACGCAAATATGATTAAAAATAGCTGTCTAAATCTCATTTTCGTATGCTTTAACGTGCAAAGATACTAAATAATTCATAATACATCATTCCCAATTCACAATTATTTTGTACTTTTGTAGGCGAAATTGCTAATTTTTGAGATTATGGCACGAGTTTTAAGATATTTTTGGGTGTTTATATTGCTTTTTATAGCAGTAGGAACCATCTCGGCACAGGTGACAGAGAACATCCGTGGTTTGCATAAGGTGAAGAAGAAGGAGACTATCTTCGGTATCTCCCGTATGTATGAGATTACTATCGAGGAACTGATCAATGCCAATCCGGAGATGAAGGAGCCTGGCTATGAACTGAAGAAGGGCGACGTGATCCGAATCCCTTATCCAAAACAATCTGCTACCCCACAAACAGAAATAGTGCAGTCGAATGAATCTTCTAATACGAAGAAAAGCGATGACCTGCGTGGTCGTGCTATCAAGCTGGGTGTGATGCTACCGTTGCACGATATCAATGGCGACGGACGACGTATGGTAGAGTACTATCGTGGGATACTGATGGCCTGTGATAGTCTGAAGAAAGAAGGTATCTCTGTCAACGTACATGCATGGAATGCAGCAGAGGATTGCGATATCAATAAGATATTAAACGATAAGGCTGCTGCTGATTGCGACCTGATTATCGCTCCGCTTTACTCAAAGCAGATGGATGCCCTCTCAGACTTTGTCGAGAAGAACGACATTCGTCTGGTGATACCTTTCTCCATTAATGCACCTCAGTTGCTGACGAATCAGAATATCTTCCGTATATGGCAGTCGCCTACCGAGGTGAACGAATCAACGATAGGTCACTTCCTGGATCGCTTTAAGGGCTATCATCCTATCTTCATCGACTGTAATGACTCGACGAGTAAGAAGGGACTGTTTACTGCAGGCCTCCGTCGTCAGCTTGAACAGCGGGATATCCAGTACTCCTTAACAAACCTGAAATCAGGAGAGAGTGACTTCTCGAAAGCTTTCAGTCGTACCCAGCCTAATGTGGTTATCCTGAATTCTGGGCGTTCTCAGGAGTTAGGTGTTGCCTTCTCGAAGATCAATGGTCTGAGGGTGAACAACCCAGAACTCAACATTACGATGTTCGGTTATACAGAATGGTTGACCTATACACGTGCTCATCTCGATAATTTCTATAAGAACAATACCTATATACCCTCGGCATTCTACTACGATCCGCTTTCACCAGCAACCAAACGGATACAGCAGAAGTTCCGCTGGAATTTCCATGCAGATATGCAGGTGAACTACCAGCCACGTTTTGCCATCTCAGGCTTCGATCATGCCTATTTCTTCCTGAAAGGCATGCATCAGTATGGCAGATCGTTCTCTGGTGCAGCGGGTATGTTGGGTTATCCTGCCATTCAGACACCTCTGCAGTTTGAGCGCTATGGCAATGGTGGATTCCGCAATAAGACCATGCTCTTCGTGCATTATACGCCAGAGCATCGGGTGGAAGTGATTAAGTTTTAAAGTGAAGAAGTGAAGGAGATCATTCAATATAATATAAAAAGGTATAAAGCAAAGAACAGGTGGACGAGAGTCGTATTCATTTCACTCTTTCACCTTTTCGCCTTCTTACCTATATCCGCTCAGGTGGGAGAGTATCGTACAGACTTTGCTGTTGGTTTCAACGGAGGATATTCGTTGAGTAATGTTGCTTTCGTGCATGAAGTGCCACAGTCGAAGTTGGGTGGTAAGACCTTTGGCATATCGGCTCGTTATACCTGCGAGAAGTACTTTAATAGTATCTGTGCCGTGGTAGCAGAAGTGAACTATGCCCAGATAGGTTGGAAGGAGGATATCCTGAACTACGACGATGAGCCTGTTCCCCTGCATACGGATCCTTCGCAGAACCTCTACTATTCACGTAAGATGAACTATGTGCAGGTGCCTCTGCTGGCACGACTGGGTTGGGGAAGGGAACGTAATGGTTTCCAGGGTTTCTTTCAGGTAGGACCGCAATTCGGCTTCTTCCTCAACGAGAAGACGGAGACCAACTTCGACGTTAGACAGCCAGCATTCAATCCTTCCGATAAAGAGCACTATGAGTATTTCGGTGTACGCTCGTCTCATATCGTTGCTCAGGACTCGATGGCTGTAGAAAACAAGTTCGACTATGGCATTGCCGTAGGTGCTGGTATCGAGTTCAGCAACCGTCATTTGGGACATTTCATACTGGAAGGTCGCTATTATTATGGATTGGGTAATATCTATGGCGCTACGAAGCGCGACTATTTCGCCCGCTCCAATTTCAACAATGTCGTGATTAAGTTCACATATCTGTTTGATGTTATCAGGACTAAAAACTCAAAAATTAAATAAGTTATGTTCGAAGGACAACCTAAGGGATTATTCGCGTTGGCATTGGCCAACACAGGTGAGCGATTCGGTTATTATACGATGCTTGCCGTTTTTGCTCTTTTCTTAAGAGCTAATTACGGATTGTCACCTGCTATGGCTGGTACAATCTACAGTTCATTCCTCATGCTGGTGTATTTCCTCCCGCTGATTGGTGGTATCATGGCTGATAAGTTCGGCTTTGGAAAGATGGTCACAACAGGTATCATCATCATGTTTGCCGGTTATCTGCTGTTGTCGGTGCCTTTGGGTGGCGACACTTTGGCTCTTGTCGTAATGCTGGCAGCCTTGCTGCTTATCGGTTTTGGTACAGGACTTTTCAAGGGTAACCTGCAGGTGATGGTAGGTGACCTTTACAATGACCCGCAATATAAGGACAAGCGCGATGCGGGTTTCTCGATCTTCTATATGGCTATTAACATCGGTGCGCTGTTTGCTCCGACGGCTGCCATCAAGATCAAAGAGTATGCCGAGACAGCTTTGGGCTATTCATCGAATGATGCTTACCACTTCTCGTTTGCTGTGGCTTGTGCATCGCTGATCCTCTCTATCATGATCTATTATGTGTTCCGTTCTACTTTCCGTCATACCGAGGGTGGTAAGAAGAAGGATGCCGCCAAGGCTGATGATGCCAATAAAGAGCCAGAGCTCTCGAAGGATGAAACGAAGCAGCGTATCGTAGCTCTGTGTCTTGTGTTCGCTGTGGTGATCTTCTTCTGGATGGCGTTCCATCAGAACGGTCTGTCACTGACGTATTTTGCTGATGAGTTTACTGCACAGTCTGCTGAAGGCGTACAGGCTATGTGCTTCAATGTATGGAACCTCGTGGCAGTCGTCTTCATTGTCTATGCGTTGTTCTCGCTGTTCCAATCAAAGACTGGTAAAGGTAAGGTGATCTCTGCTGCTGTCATTGTCGTTGCCGTTGCTTTCCTGATCTTCCAGTACAATCCTGATGGAAGTATCTCTGTCTCTGCCCCTATCTTCCAACAGTTCAATCCCTTCTACGTGGTAGCACTGACACCTGTGTCAATGGCGATCTTCGGCTATCTGGCAGCAAAGGGCAAAGAGCCTTCTGCACCTCGGAAGATTGCCTATGGTATGATTGTGGCTGCCATTGCCTATGCGTTGATGGCATTCTCATCATTCGGACTGCCTATGCCTCAGACAGAAATGGGTGCCGATGGCAATCCTGTTGCTGTACATGTGGCTGACGTAACACCGAACTTGCTGATCATGGTTTACCTCGTGCTGACGTTTGGTGAGCTGTTGCTTTCGCCTATGGGTATCTCGTTCGTGTCGAAGGTGGCTCCTCCCAAGTACAAGGGTATGATGATGGGTGGTTGGTTCGTGGCTACGGCTATTGGTAATCAGCTCGTTGTCGTTGGTGGACTGTTGTGGGGTGCTGTTCCCCTCTGGGTCTGCTGGAGCGTATTCCTCGGCGTATGTCTCGTAGCTGCCATCTTCATGTTTGCTATGATGAAACGACTTGAGAAAGTCTGTTAAATGATATCTTTCATCCCATTCCTGGTACTGATCGTACTCATTACATGTTGCGTTGCCGTATTCGGTAACGCAACATTGGATGGTGCCAGTCAGGTGTCACTGCTGGCTGCATCTGCCGTTAGTGTGCTGATTGGACATTTCCAGAAGCGGTTGGAATGGGAGAACCTGGAAAAGGAAATCACGGATAAGATAGCCAGTTGTACACCAGCTATCATTATTCTTTTGTTGATAGGTGCTATTGGCGGTACATGGATGGTTTCGGGCATTGTACCAACGATGATCTACTATGGCATGCAGATGATTCGTCCGGAGGTATTCCTCGTCAGTAGTAGTCTGCTCTGTGCACTGGTCAGTCTGATGATTGGTTCTTCTTGGACGACAGTTGCTACGATAGGTGTTGCCCTGATGGGTATCGGCAAAGCGCATGGCTTCGATGATGGTTGGATTGCAGGATCAATCATCACGGGAGCTTATTTCGGTGATAAACTGTCGCCACTCTCTGATACGACAGTGCTAGCCTCCAGTGTGGCGGGAACACCACTCTTCACCCATATCCGTTATATGCTCTTTACGACAGTCCCAACCTTCTGCATCTCCTTATCCATCTTCTTAATAGCTGGTTTGACGATGAATCTATCCGGTCATGCGAATGTGGCAGAGTTTATGGAAGGATTACAACGTACGTTTGTGATTTCACCTTGGCTCTTGATCGTCCCTGTGTTGACGGGTGTGATGATTGCCCGTCGTTGGCCTTCGATGGTGGTGTTGTTCCTGGCGATCCTGTTGGCAGCAGTCGTAGGGTTGTTGATACAGCCTTCGCTGATTCATACCATCTCAGGCTCTGACGAGGGAGGTCTGCTGGCTTCATATAAAGGGATGATGCAGGTATGCTATGGCAGCACCAATATAGAGACGGGAGTACCGATGCTCAACGAACTGGTGCATACCAGTGGCATGGGGGGAATGATGCCTACCATCTGGCTTATCATCTGTGCCCAGACATTTGGTGGCGCACTGACAGCTACGGGACAGTTGAGGGATCTGATGCGTTTGGTTCTTCGTTTTGTCAAGGGTACTGCTTCCCTGGTGGCTTCTACTGTTGGGACGTCTTTGTTCTGTAATATAGCATTGGCTGACCAGTATCTTTCTATTATGCTGGCAAGCTCGATGTTTAAGGATACCTATAAGGAACGTGGTTATGAGTCGCGTCTGCTCAGTCGAAGCTGTGAGGACGGTGCAACAGTCACTTCCGTGTTAGTGCCTTGGAATACCTGTGGACTGACGCAGAGTACAGTGCTTGGTGTGGCCACACTGACCTATCTGCCCTTCTGCTTCTTTAACTATCTCTCACCAGTGATGAGTATCATCATCGCTGCTACCGGTTGGAAAATTAAAAGAGTAACACAATGATAACAAGATTGTTTCTGACACTTATCGCCTGTATGGCCATGAGTTCGGCTTCTGCCCAGCAAAAGCTGACCTTTGTAGAGTATAACGTAGAGAATATCTTCGATACCCGTCATGACGAGGGTAAACAAGATGAAGAGTTCCTGCCAGAGGCAACACGCCAATGGACGGAGAAACGCTATTGGCGTAAACTTGATCAGATAGGGAAGTCTATTCTCTCTGTTACTGAGAAGGGAATTCCTGATATGGTGGCTCTCTGTGAAGTGGAAAACGACCAGGTGCTCCATGATTTGACAAAACGTTCTTTACTCCGTCATGCTGGCTATGAGTATGTGATTACTTCTTCACCTGATGAACGTGGTGTGGATGTGGCATTGATGTATTCTCCATTCTCTTTTGCCTTGATACGCTCCTATGGTCTTAGAATTGAGACCATCGAAGGTATGCGTCCCACGCGTGATATCCTTTATGCCTGTGGTAAACTGAAGTCGGGTGATACGCTTCATGTGTTTGTGGTTCATGCTCCCAGTCGTCGTGGAGGAGAGAAAGCCAGTCGTCCGTTCCGTCTTCAGGCAGCTGATCGTCTGATACAGTCTCTGGATTCTATTCGTGCCATTGAGCCAGGGGCTAATATTTTGATTACAGGTGACTTCAACGACTATCAAGATTCACCAGCTCTTCAGCGTCTGTATCAGCACGACTTGAAGAATATCACCAAGAATGCACACGGCCAGTATGGTGTTCAAGGCACCTATCGTTATAAAGGAGAGTGGAATAGTCTGGATCATATTATTATCAGCCCTTCTATATATAATAAGGTAGAGAAAGCTTATGTGCATTCTCCCAAGTTCCTACTTGAAGAGGATAAGTTCTATGGAGGCTATCTGCCGCGTCGCACCTACAAGGGCATGAAATACCAGAAGAAAGGTTATAGCGATCATTTGCCACTTGTTGCCCAGTTCCTGTTCTAAAGGCTTATAACGCCAGCATATCGTATTCCTTTGTAGAGGGTTTGTACTCGGGACTGAAGAGGTCCCGAGTTGCTTGATATTGTTTAGTCTTGATGCCAGCCAGACGGAACAGCAAGTGGCAGACGTTGTCTATCGAGAACTCGCGGTCTGTAGCTTTTCCGATAGTTTCCCATTCTTCCTGATGAGATGCTTTCCACTTGTCAGAACACCAGACGACGAAGGGTATCTCAATCTGGTATTTGATAATCTGTTCAGAGACATGGGTGTCCCCAATGAAGTGGCGTCCGTAGAAGTCGCGGAAATCATAGACCTCCTCTCCGTGGTCAGGGAAGTAGACAAGGATAGCATTCGTTTCCTTGACCATCTCCATTACCTGATGGATGACTTCGTCGTTATAGTGTGTGGCATTAGCATATTCTGCAATGCGCTGACGACTTTCGTTATTCAGATACGAGGCAGTATCCTTGATGTCCTTGACAGAGAATACCTCATATTTCTTCTCTTGGGGGTACTGGTCCTTAGCCAGGAAATGCTGTCCGCACAGATGGAAGATCATCAGATTCTGACGTCCCATCTCAGCTTTCCTTTCTTTTTCGAAGTCGCTGATCAGTCCACCATCATAGGGTGCGCCATTCTTGTTAATAGCATTATATGACAGTTTCTGTATCTCCTCGTTAAAGAGAATGGAGTTCAGTGTAAAGGCCCAGGCTGCATCCGGATCCCATTTGTACTGGTTATCCCAGAACCACACATCATAGCCAGCCTTCTTAAAGATGGCAGGGAAGTAGGGGGTGTCATGCCATTTCTCACCTTCGTGGACATCATTACAGCAAAGCAGGTTCCTCAGTACGATACTGGTAGAATTGGTGGGTGCCTTCACACGCTTGAAAGCATGCAGGTTCCCTTTGCTCTGTTCCTCATACTGATAGGGAGTTGTGTTCAGATAATAGCCATAGAGGTTGGAGTGGTATTTATTGTATGACTCTCCGATAATCAGGATAATGTTCAAAGAATCCTTGTTTTCACAGGTAACATCATCGAGACTTGCTTTGGTGGCACTGACCATATGATCAAGTTCCTGTCCAGACAAACGGATGGCATCCAATGAGTAACAGAGGTTGGGTATGGGCATACACTTGCGGAAAGGAATCTCCATCAACCAGTTACCAGCCTCATAAGCATCCTTGCATAAGGTTAGCTTGGTGTATCTGACGAAAGTGCTGGCTCCCCCAATAAGTCCTAATAGTAAGATGGGAGTCAGAATCCAAGTGCCAAGGGGCTTCTCAACCAGTTTCGCAATTCTCTTGCGGAAGATCTCACCAACGATGACCAGAATCAGCAGCATGGTTACCATGGCGATGCTTTTGTACATTGCGGGTGTGAAGAAGTAAGTGCTGAAGAAACCAGATACTTCCTTACTGTTGGTCTCGAAGAACAATTGAAGGATCTTGGGGGAGATATCTGTGCTGAAGGCAAGACGTAGGTAGCAGTTTACTGCATAGATAATAAATAGTATAATATAGATGAAAACCTTCAGATGAATTTTACGCAACCAGTAGGAGATCAGACAGACCAGATATGACATCAGAATCATCTCACCATATGATGAGATCATACCCCATGCATCGTTCTCATGGAAGATATACTGGTGATAGAACACATCAAATCCTCCCAATAACAGGATAGAGATAAGGAATAGTGGGAGATTCTGTATGACGGGTTGGAGAATTCGCTTCATTGTTTTCTGATATTAGGCAGTTGGAGGCCGTAGCCTTTCTTGTGATTAATATAAAGCATGGTGAAAGCTGTAAGAGCAGCACCTAAAGCTGTGAAGCCAAAGATGAGCATCGAGGTGGTATAGCTGGGATCCGTCTCGTTGGCGCGACCAACAAACATTGGGATGATGGCGCGTCCGAAGTTCTGAATGAAGAAGATCATCGAATAGGCAGTACCCAGACATTTCAAAGGGATGATCTTTGGCACACAGGGCCAGAGGGCTGCTGGAGCCAGGGAATAGCCAATACTCAGGATGACCATTAAGGTGATGGCAACAGTACTGCTATGCAAAGGCATTGCAAAGCCGAAGTGAACAGCTGTCAGCATCAAGGCACCAGTAATCACCAGCGTAACGCCCTTACCATAGCGATCATAGACAAGACCGAACAGGGGTGTCATCAGGATGGTTCCGAAGGGTGCGATAGATGAGAAGAATCCTGCGATATCCGCATCTACGCCATACTTCATCACCATCAGTTTCGTAGAGAACTTCAGGAAGGGTGATACAGCAGAATAGAAGAGTACGCAGAAGAGCGTAATCAGCCAGAAACCTGGATTTCTGAGAGTCATACCGATATCGCTCCAATGGAACTCATCGGAACCTTTGGACTCTGTAGAAACTGGGGAATCCAACTTGCGATCCATCACGCAGAACACCAGGAAGGCCAACAATCCAATGATGAGGAAAGACAGTGAAACCAGCAGAGGTGTTGATAGCGTGAAATGGCGAGCGATAGGGGCGGAGATACTAAGGGCAGCTGCTGTGCCTAAGCGTGCCATCGCCAACTGGATGCCCATCGCCAAAGCCAACTCATGTCCAGTAAACCAGCGCACCATCGCCTTCGAAACGGTGATTCCAGTCATCTCGTAGCCCACACCAAAAATGGCAAAGCCCAAGGAAGCCACAGCCACGGAACGTGGCAAGTCTAAATGATAAAAGATAAATGAAAAATGATAGACTTCGGCGTCGAAGTCGGTAGTGACGGCATAATACTTGATCAATGTGCCCAAAACCATCAGACTGCAGGCGAGGGTTCCTGTAAACCTGATGCCCATCTTGTCGAGGATGAGTCCAGAGAAGAAGAGCATCAACAGGAAAACGTTGATGAGGCCACTGGCCCCAGAGAAGAATCCGTAATCGCTGGATGCCCAACCAAGTCCGCCTTCTTCTTTCGATGCTTCCAACAAAGCCTCCAACGGCGACATCACGTCGTTGACGAAGTAGCCCATCATCATGGCTGTGGCCACAATGAAGAGCACTGTCCACCTCGCCATGGGGGAGTCGTTGAGCCGTTGTCGGATAACTTCAGTCACTATCTTACTTTTTCTTCACAGGATCGCAAGTCAGACCACAACCCAGTTTCTTGAAGATCTTACGATCTACCTCCGAGAGCATCACGGTTGTATGTACCTGACAGTCACGGAGTTTTGGAAGTTGTACCAGGGCCCTACGACAATTCTCATCGTGGGTGGAGAGCACGCTGAGGGCAACAAGCACCTCGTCAGTATGCAGACGGGGGTTCTTGCCACCCAGATATTCAATCTTCGTCTTCTGAACTGGTTCGATGAGGCTCTGCGGAATCAGTTTTGCCTCGTGGTCGATCTCTGCCAGATGCTTCATGGCATTAATCAGCAGGGCAGCACTACAGCCCAAAAGAGGTGATGACTTGGATGTGATGATGGTGCCATCCTCAAGTTCTATGGCAGCAGCATCATGACCACTCTCGATCTTCTTCTCGTAGGCAGCTGTAGTCACAGGACGGAAGGCTGTAGAGATCTTCGCCTGATTGAAGAGCATACGGATCTTGTTCACCTCGCTCTCATTGTCTGCGCCATCAGCCATTTTATTGGTGGCATCGTAGAAACGACGGATGATTTCATCCTTTGAAGCCTTGCAGCAAACATCGTCATCGCAGATGCAGAAACCCACCATGTTCACACCCATATCTGTGGGCGACTTATAGGGATTCTCGCCATAGATGCCCTCGAAGAGTGCATTCAGCACAGGGAATATCTCGATGTCACGATTGTAGTTCACAGCTGTCTTGTTGTAAGCTTCCAGATGGAAGGGGTCGATCATGTTCACATCGTTCAGATCAGCTGTAGCTGCCTCGTAGGCGATGTTCACAGGATGCTTCAGAGGCAGGTTCCATACGGGGAAAGTCTCGAACTTGGCATAACCAGCTCGGATGCCACGCTTGTTCTCATTGTAGAGCTGAGAAAGACAGGTGGCCATCTTTCCACTTCCAGGACCAGGGGCCGTTACGATGACCAACGGACGAGAGGTCTCTACGTAATCGTTCTTGCCAAAGCCCTCGTCAGAGGCGATGAGTTCCACGTTGTGAGGATAGCCATCGATGGGGTAGTGGAAATACGACTTGATGCCCTCGCGCTCCAGACGATGACGGAACTGATCTGCAGCATGCTGACCAGTGTAATGAGTAATCACCACAGAGCCCACCATGAAGTCGCGACGCATAAACTCATCACGCAGACGGAGCACATCCTCATCGTAGGTGATGCCCAGATCGGCACGGATCTTATTCTTCTCGATATCCTCAGCACTGATCACAATCAGAATCTCGATACTATCGCGAAGCTGACCCAGCATGCGGAGTTTGGAGTCTGGTTTGAAACCTGGTAGAACACGTGAGGCATGGTGGTCGTCGAAGAGTTTGCCACCAAGTTCCATATACAGTTTTCCATCAAACTGAGCAATACGCTCCTTGATATGCTCAGACTGGATCTTGAGATATTTCTCGTTGTCGAAACCTATTTTCATACTACTCTTGAATATTAGGAAGTTCGAGACCAATGCCTTTCTTACGATCTACCACCTTCAGCACGAAGCCAAGGATCAGGGCAGCTACACCCAGACAAGCCAGCATGACCAGCGGAGCGGTATAGTTGAATTTCGTAGGATCGGTGACACCAGGATTGGTGGCATCGAGCACCTTGCCTATGAGCAATGGGAAGAGCCAGAGACCAATATTCTGAATCCAGAAAATCAGGGCGTAGGCAGATCCTATCACCTTGGCATCCACCAACTTAGGCACAGAAGGCCAAAGTGAGGCTGGCACCAGTGAGAAGCTGGCTCCCAGCACAAGGATGGTGGTGTAGGCAATGATGATGCCACCCACGGCATTGTCTTTGAACATGGGCAGAACGAAGGCGAATGTCAGGTGACAAGCAATCAGCAGGATGCTTCCCAATACAAGCATCGAGGCAGCCTTGCCATGATGGTCGAGATAGCTTCCCAGGATAGGAGTGATAAGCACAGCCAGCAAGGGGAACACAGCAAAGATCGACTCTGCTGATTGGCGCATATAACCCATATAACAATAGGTAATGAGCGCAATGATCGAGAGGCCCAGCAGACCGTATTTCAGATTGGCCTTCTTCTGGAAGTTCGAGGCAAAACCAGCAGCTGCCACTACGAGCATGATGACATACTGGATAATCGTCACATCGGGCTGAGCCCAGAATGAATCAGCACTCGGAGGTGTCAGCGTGAGGTTGCACTGGAGCATGTTCACTGCATACTTCTGGAAGGGGAAGATAGCTGAATAGTAGAGCACACAAAGCAGGGCGACGATCCAGAACCCGCTGTCTGTCAGGATCTTACCGAGATCGCTGATCTTAAACGGATCATCTTTCTCCTCAGCCTCACCCGTCTGGGCATCGAGCTTCTTATCCATAAAGAAATACACAATCGTCATGATGAGGGCGATACACATCAGCACCACGCCAAAGGCTACTGAACGACTCACGCTCACCTCGCCACCCAAGCGGGCGAAGAAAGGCGAGAAGATCATACAGGTGGCTACACCCAGACGAGCCAAAGCCATCTCAGAACCCATGGCCAAGGCCATCTCACGACCCTTGAACCACTTCACGATTCCACGAGAAACGGTGATGCCAGCCATCTCGCATCCGCATCCGAAAATCATGAATCCGCAAGCAGCAAACTTGGCGGAAGCAGGCATGCCCTCATAGAAGGGACTTACACCCAACTCGTCGAAAACGGGAATATAATTCAGGTTGTTGGTGAACCAAGTCTCCAATCCGCTACCCATGAAACTCTCGCTGACGGCATACCATTTCACACATGCACCCACCAGCATCACAGCTGCTGAGAGCACGGCTGTAAAACGAACGCCCATCTTGTCGAGGATGATACCAGCGAAGATGAGGAAGAACACGAACACGTTGAGGAACACCTCCGAACCCTGCATCGTTCCAAATGCCGTAGAGTCCCAACCACGGGTCTCCTGCATCAGGTCCTTGATGGGCGAGAGGATATCCATGAAGATGTAGCTGCAGAACATCGCCAAAGCGAGCAACAGCAAAGCGGTCCACCTCATTCCGGCGGAGTCGCGTAAAGTTTTTTGAATTGCTTGTGTCATTATCTTATTTCTTTATTATTTCAGCCAACGGTCCAGCCAGTCGAAGAATGTTCTCTGCCAAAGCACACCATTCTGGGGCTTCAATACCCAGTGATTCTCATCAGGGAAGATGAGCAACTCGGCAGGAATGCCCTTCATGCGAGCCGCATTGAAGGCCGACATGCCCTGGGTGTAGTTGATGCGATAGTCCTTCTCACCATGAATGCAGAGGATGGGCGTATCCCACTTTTCAACCATCTTATGTGGAGAATTGTGGTAGGTCTCCTTGGCGTTGGGCAACTGCGGACGATGCCAGTAAGCCTCGTCGTACTCCCAGTTAGAGAACCAGTTCTCTTCTGTTTCAGTATACATGGCTGCCAGGTTGAAAGCACCATCGTGGGCAATGAATGCCTTAAAGCGCTTTTCGTGGATACCAGCCAGATAGTAAACTGAGAAGCCTCCGAACGAAGCACCTACAGCACCCAGATGATCCTTGTCGACATAGGGCAGATTCTTTGCAGCATCGTCGATAGCAGCCAGATAATCCTTCATGCACTGACCTGTCCAGTCGCCAGAGATCTCCTCCAGCCACTCCTGTCCGAAGCCAGGCAGTCCGCGACGATTCGGAGCCACCACCACATAACCCTGCGAAGCCATAATCATGAAGTTCCAACGATAGCTCCAGAACTGAGACACAGGACTCTGCGGACCACCCTCGCAGAAGAGCAGGGTAGGATACTTCTTGCTTTCGTCGAAGTTGGGAGGCAGGATGATCCAGGTGAGCATGTCCTTACCATCGCTGGTCTTTACCCAACGCTGTTGTACTTTGGGCTTAGCCAATTGGTCGAGAATGTGCTTGTTCTCGAAGGTCAACTGGGCAATCTCCGTCTTTTCGGGCTTCTTGAAGTTGGGCGTTACGATATAGAGGTCAGCTGGTGATGTGTAGTTATGACGCTCCATCAGCAACTGCTTGCCATTGTTCATGAGGTGGATCGATCCGAAGTCATCCCACGTCTCTGTGAGTTGCTTCAGTTCGCCCTTCCAGTTCACAGCATAGAGATTCTCTGTAGCATGCCACACACCAATGAAATAGATCATCGCATCCTTCGAGTCACTCCAAACAAAGTCGTCAACATTCGAATCGAAACTCTCCGTGATATACTTCTTTTCACCAGTAGCTAAGTCGCAGACGCACAGACGGTTACGATCAGCCTCATAGCCATCGCGCTCCATCGAGAGCCAAGCCACATACTTGCCATCGGGCGAGAACTTGGGATTGGTGTCATAGCCCACATTGTTCACGAGATTCTCCTTGGCATTCACACTCTGATATCTCAAAGAAGTGGTCGGATCAACCTCAGGATCCTTGTATCCCTCGGGCTTACAGAGGTTCTTCGTCTCGCGCGTACCTATTATATATATATAGATATCAGAATCCGTCGAGATGGAATATGCCAGACCAGTCTTCTTGCGACAAGTGTAGGCGATGGTCTTCGAGTCAGGACTCCAGGCCAACTGCTCGATACCACCAAACGGTTCCATCGGACACTCATAGGGCTCGCCCTCCAAGATGTCGATGCCGTCCTTAATGCCATCCTCTGTTACGTCAGCTACGAAGGGATGCTGAATCGACTCCACATAGTGATCCCAGTGGCGATACATCAAGTCTGTTACCAAACGACCAGAAGCCTTAGGCAGATCATCGGGATTCTTCTTGATCACCTCGTGGAAATCAATCGAATGGAGCAGAATCACCTTCTTGCCATCAGGCGAGAACTTAAAGCCCTCGATATCCTTCGAAGTCTTCGAGATCTGTTTGCGATCAGAGCCATCAGGGTTCATCGTCCAGAGCTGGCCTCCAGTGAGGAAGGCAATCTTTCCTTGATACCAAGTGGGATCAGTCTCCGACTTCGAACCTGTGGTCAGCGTTGTATTTCCTGTGCCATCGGCATTGATGATGGCAATCTTCTGCTGACTCTTGTTGGCTTTCACACTATAGTAGCCCACCTGATAAACAATCTGCTTTCCATCAGCAGAAGCCTCTGCAGCACCAATGCGCCCCATGGCCCAAAGTGCCTCAGGGGTCATCAGGTTGCTCTCGAGCTTGATATTTTGCTTTCCGATTCTCACGTCTTCTTGTGCATTTACGCTGCTGCTGAAACAAATCATCAGCGATACAGCAAAGGTCAAATATTTATTCATCATATGGGATAGAATAGTTACTTACGTTGATTCCTTTGTCTCTGCAACTCCTCAGCCTGCTTCTGCATGGCCTCCAGACGAGCAGCCAGACCACCAGTCTTCTTATTCGGATTATTCTTATTCTCCTGATACTTTGCCTCAAGGATAGCCAGCAACTTCTCGTCGTTGGTTGTCTTGCGGAGCGTCCACATGATGGCAGCCGAGAAGAAGAGCGAGATGAAGTAGTAGAAGTTCAGACCTGAAGAGTAGTCGTTGAACATGAAGAAGAACATGATGGGCATCAGATACATCATCCACTGCATCATCTTCATCTGTTCAGCCTGCTGACCAACCATCTGATCCTTCTGCTGACGCATGGTCATATAAGAGTAAAGCACGTTGGCCACACAGAACAGGATACAGGTCAGTGAGAGGTGATCGCCAATACCCCAGATGTTCGTGCCCCATTCGATAATCGGATCGTATGTGCTGAGGTCGTCGATCCAGAGGAATGACTCACGACGCAACTGGATAGCATTTGGTACAAAGAAGAACATAGCCATCCAGATAGGAAACTGAATCAGCATAGGCAGACAGCCGCCTAAGGGTGAAACACCATATTTTGAGTAGAGACTCATCATCTCCTGCTGTTTCTTCATGGCATCCTCTGGCTTGTCGTACTGCCTGGTGGCCTCGTCGAGTTTGGGTTTCAACACACGCATCTTGGCACTCGACATATAGCTCTTCTTCACCATCGGGAAGGTGAGCACCTTCAACAACAGGGTAATTAGAATCAGTACGATACCCATGCCAAAGCCCCAAGAGGTGAGCCAGTCGAAGACATAGATAGTAAACCATCGGTTGATCCAGCGCACAAGCCACCAGCCGAGATAAACCAACTGCTCCAGATCGAGATCCTTTCCGAATCTGCTCTGCTGCTCCACATCCTTAATCAGACGGAAGTCGTTGGGACCAATATACATCTCAAACTCAGAAGGCTTCGCACCTGTGGGGTCGAAGGCTGTCTTCAGTTTGGCATTAAACTGCTTTAGGAATCCACTGCCTTTCTCCTCTGGGATGCTTGTCAGCAGTGCGTTGGCAGCAAAATCATCCTTCGAGATCAGAGCAGCTGAGAAGAACTGGTTCTTGAAGGCCACCCAGTCGAGAGGCTCCTCAATCTGTTCGTCTCTCTCCTCCGAGCTCTCACTCAGATGGTCTGTGCTACCTGTCTTCTCTTTATAAGTAACAGAGGTGTAACGGTTCTCAAAAGTAAAACCTTTCTCCTGCTGATAAGCCTTGTCTGTCCATTCGATGTCCACTGTCTGGTAGTTGGGTGCGAAGACGCCACTCATGCCAACAGCCTGGAACGAGAAATGGAGCAGGTAGTCAGGACCTAACTCATAATTGAAGATGATACTTCCGCCATTGCCAGCCTGGGCAGTCATCGTAACAGTGGAGTCTGTGACATTGGATGGTGTGAAGAAGAGATCCTTTGTGATGATGTTCTCACTCTTGCCAGCCAGCATGAAATACATCTGCTGGGTCTTCTCGTCGAAGAGCGTAACACCCATCTTGTCCTCCAGATTCTCAAAGTCGTTGATAACGGCTTTCGTGATAGTACCACCTTTGGTATCGAAGGTCAGTTCCACCTTTCCGTTCTTCAGCACAATCTGCTGGTTCTGACCATTAAAAGCCGAATGGAAGAGGGATGTGGTGTCTCCTTTAGCAGCGGCTTCAGCCTGAGCCTTGCGTGCTGCTTCTTCAGCCTTCTGTTTCTTGGCAGCCTGTTCTTTCTGGGCTGCAGCGATACTGTCTTGTTTGCGTGCGGCTTCCACCTCTTCTGCAGATGGCTGGCTCCACCAGCTGAAACCGATGAGTACCAGTGCGATAAGTACAAAGCCGATGATAGTGTCTCTGTTCATTTTATCTTTTGTTTTTGTTTTCTGAAATAAAATCAAGGTGCAAAGGTACGAATTTTAATTAAGAATTAAGAATTAAGAATTAAGAAAAAGCTGTTCAAGGCATAAATTTTCCACTTTTCACTTTTCACTTTTCACTTTTTTATATATCTTTGCACTCAGATATGAGAAAAGTTTCATTATTATTAGCGGTCTTTTCTGCGCTCAGCGCGAATGCCGCACAGCCAAACGACAGTCTCGACGGACGATTTTATCGTCTGTTCACACCTCTGACGTTCTATCATAATGTTGCTGATAAGCAGTTGGCTTTGAACTCTGAGTCAGCAGGTAAGGATCAAGTAGCTGATGCTGTTGATGCAGCATTGCTTAATATCTATCTGAATCGTCCAGACCTTGTAGGTTCTACAGAGTCGGAGTTGGAAGAGACAGGTAATATCCGTGAGGATGTCGACAAACCCATTGAGCATCAGGTGGAGTTTGTCGAAAGGGTAGAGGAGCCAGTAATCGATGTGCCTACCCCGGATTCTGTTGATGTCCTTGTGCAGAAGCCCAAATTCTGGACGAAGAAAGGTGATGGTTTCCTGCAGTTTATGCAGAACTATGTCTCTGGCAACTGGTACAAAGGTGGTGAAAGCAACTATTCGATGGTGGGTTCGCTGACCTTGGAAGCCAATTACGACAACAAGAACAAATGGAAGTGGGATAATAAGTTGGAAATGAAACTGGGCTTCCTGCGTTCTCGTACGGATTCGCTTCATAAGTTCAAATCCAACGAGGATCTGATCCGTCTGACGAGTAAGGTGGGACTTCAGGCCACCAAGCGCTGGTACTATACCCTTCAGCTTCAGGCTTATACACAGTTCACACAAGGTTATAAGTCGAATGATCCGAAGGTCTATTCTGATTTCTTCTCGCCATTCAATCTGAACCTCGGTCTTGGTATGGACTATAAGGCAGAAACGAAAGATAAGCGCCTGACTGGTACAGTGAACCTCTCGCCTGTTTCTATCAACTACCGATATGTAGGCAAACTGGCTCTCGGCCCCAGTTATGGCCTGGATGAAGGCAAGCACTCGATGGTTGAGTTTGGTCCAAACATGACAGCAGATCTTACATGGAAAATCAACGATGTCGTCAGTTGGAAGACACGCTTGTTTGGCTTTACTTCTTTCAAGCGTGCTGAGATAGAGTGGGAGAATACCTTTGAACTTCGTGTGTCAAAGTACATCTCTGCCAACCTGTTCCTCTATCCGCGCTTCGACGATGCCAGCAACTATGACGATGACTTAGGTTATTGGCAGTTCAAGGAGTATTCATCTGTTGGATTCACCTATAACTTTTAAATAATAAAGCCCGCCAGATCAGCGGGCTTAATTATTTATTCTGTCATCTCTCCTTCAATGTAGAGCCTTGTCATTTCAACGACTCCGTTGGTTCGGATGGTGATGGATTTCTTGAAATGGCCAGGGAACTTGCCTGTTCCGTTATAAGTTACCTTGATTTCACCCTTCTCGCCTGGTTTGATAGGCGTCTTCGTATACTCAGGAACAGTACATCCACACGATGCCATGGCCTGATTAATAATCAGAGGCTGCTCACCCACATTGGTGAATGTGAATACACAAGTAACTACTGGACTCTTCTCTGAGAAAGTTCCAAAATCGTGAGTCAGTTTATCGAACTTAATCTCTGCGGGCTTCTGTGCGAACGATGTCATCACTCCACACATCAGCAGCATTGTCATCATCAAAAACTTCTTCATATTTTCGTTATTTAATTGATTTTCGTGGCAAAGGTACATAAAAAAGCGAAAAATTTATCATTTATCATTTATCATTTATCTTTTTTTTATTAATTTTGCACCTCAAAAGGAATAAAAGTATAATAAATATGTATAGAAGTAAGACTTGTGGAGAGCTTCGTCTCTCCGATGCAGGAAGTGTGGTAACACTGGCAGGTTGGGTTCAGCGTAGTCGTAAGATGGGAGGTATGACCTTTGTCGATCTTCGCGACCGTTATGGCCTGACACAGTTGGTGTTTAATGAGGCTGATGATGCAGAACTCTGTGAACGTGCCAACAAACTGGGCCGTGAATTCTGTATTCAGGTAAAGGGTGAGGTCAGCGAACGTCAGAGTAAGAACCCCAAGATGCCAACTGGCGATATTGAGATTTTGGTGAAGGAACTGAATGTGTTGAGCGAGAGTCTCACACCTCCATTCACGATTGAGGATAATACCGATGGTGGCGATGATATCCGTATGAAGTATCGTTATCTCGACTTGCGTCGTAATGCTGTTCGTAAGAACCTTGAGCTGCGTCACCGTATGACTATCCTGATTCGTAACTTCCTTGATTCCAAAGAGTTCATTGAGGTAGAGACACCGATTCTGATTGGCTCCACCCCAGAGGGTGCTCGCGATTTCGTGGTACCTTCTCGTATGAATCCAGGCCAGTTCTATGCGCTGCCTCAGTCTCCGCAGACTTTGAAGCAGTTGCTGATGGTGTCTGGCTTTGATCGTTACTTCCAGATTGCCAAGTGCTTCCGCGATGAGGATCTGCGTGCCGACCGTCAGCCTGAGTTCACACAGATCGACTGCGAAATGTCGTTTGTGGAGCAGGAGGATGTGCTGCAGCTCTTCGAGGATATGGCTCGTCATTTATTTAAAGAGGTACGTGGGGTAGAACTCCCGCCGCTTCAGCGTATGACCTGGCATGAGGCTATGTGTCGTTTTGGTTCAGATAAACCCGATCTCCGTTTCGGTATGGAGTTCGTAGAGTTGATGGATCAGTTGAAGGGTACAGGCACCTTCCCAGTATTCAACGATGCTGCCTATATCGGTGGTATCTGTGTACCTGGTTGCGCCAACTATTCTCGTAAGCAACTCGACGAACTCACCGAGTTTGTGAAGCGTCCGCAGGTTGGTGCCAAGGGTTTGGTTTACGTGAAGTTCAATGAGGATGGTACAGTTAAGTCATCTATTGATAAGTTCTATACGCCTGAGGTTTGGGCTAAGGTTAAGGAGGCAACAGGTGCTAAGGATGGCGATCTCGTACTGATTCTTTCTGGCGACAATGCCAATAAGACCCGCATTCAGCTTTGTACGCTCCGTCTGGAGATGGGCGATCGTCTCGGACTGCGTGATAAGGATAAGTTTGTTTGCTTGTGGATTGTTGACTTCCCGCTCTTCGAGTGGAGTGATGAGGAGCAGCGACTGATGGCTACCCACCATCCGTTTACCATGCCGAATCCTGATGATATTCCTCTGCTGGATACAGCTCCGGAAAAGGTTCGTGCTGTGGCATACGATTTTGTATGTAATGGTGTTGAAGTGGGTGGTGGTTCACTCCGTATCCATGATGGCAAACTGCAGGAGAAGATGTTCCAGATTCTTGGCTTTACTCCTGAGCGTGCGATGGCACAGTTCGGATTCCTCATCAATGCCTTCAAGTATGGAGCACCTCCTCACGCTGGTCTGGCCTTTGGTCTCGATCGTTTCGTATCACTGATGGCAGGCCTCGACAGTATCCGTGACTGCATCGCCTTCCCGAAGAACAATAGTGGTCGTGATGTGATGTTGGATGCCCCTGGTGAGTTGGATCCCAAACAGCTGGAAGAGCTTCAATTGCAAATTGACTTACGTCAAGAATAGTTCGCTTTTGGCCAAAAATGCTTAAATATCAATAACTTGTATGAATAAATAGTGTTACTTTTGCACTCGAAAAATTTAAGAGAAGTATCACTTCAATAAAGTATTAATTTTTTAAGAACTATGGCAGAAAAGAAAGCAACAGCTAAGAAGGCTACTGAAACAAAGGCAGCCGCAGCTAAGAAGGAAACCGTTAAGAAGGCCGCTGCTCCTAAGGCAGCTGCAGCAAAGAAGGCTACTCTCGTAGTGAATGCAGAGAACGCTGGTTTCAAGGCAGGAGATGTTTATCAGGCACTGGCAGCAGCAGGTAAGGCTCTCACCGTAAAGGAGATTGCTAAGGCTGCAAAGATTTCTGAGGAGGAGACTCTTCTCGGTCTGGGTTGGCTCTTCAAGGAGGGCAAGCTCGCTAACGATGGAGAGAAAGTTACATTGGCATAAGACAATTTAACGAATGATAGAAAGAGGTCGGTAATCACTTTTACCGACCTTTTTTAATCTGATGACATACGACAGACAGATATTGCAGATTCTCACCGATGTTGGTGAAAAGGGCATCAGCGTACAGCTGTTGGCCAAACATGTCTATAATCTGAATTCCACCTTGTTCTTTACACCTGATCTGACAGAGATCCGTACATACGTTCAACAGTATCTGCTGAAAAACTCCAAATCCTCCTTATCTCTAATTGAGAATACTGGTAAACGTGGCATCTATCGTTTGAACACAACCAACAATGCCGATGCCAGACAGCTTATGCTTGAATTCCGTGAGTCATCACAGACTGAAATCAAAGAAGAGAAGCCCGCTGAAGACCTCTCCCTTAATTTGTTTGACTGATTTCTTTGTATACGTTCTCGTATAGTTGCAGTAATTGTTCTGCAGTATGGCGCCACGAGAACAGTTTTGCCCTCTCAAGACCCACTTCTTCCTGTTTCCTGTAAAAAGAATCGTCCTTTTCCAGACGGAGCATCATCTCTGTTATCTCCTCCGAATGGTTTGGGTTAATGAGAATAGCATCTGGTCCGCCAATCTCTGGCATCGATGAGGTATTCGAAGTAATGACAGGAGTTCCACACGCCATAGCTTCCAACAGCGGAATGCCGAAACTTTCCCTTAATGATGTGTAGAGAAATACAAAGGCATTGTTATAGATATATGGCAGATCACTATTGACAATATAGCCTGGCATGATGATATTCTCCCTGATGTTATCGATCTTGTTCCTTTCAATGATATCGTCCATATATTGTTTGTCAAGATCGGCCATCAATAGTTTCCGCTTAACCTCCGACTTCTCCAGATATTTGGAATAGGCAATCAGCGTCCTCTCTGTATTCTTCTTGGGGTCTGTATTCCCTAGGAAAAAGAAATAGCCGGGACTGTCAATGTATTTTTGATAGACGAGATGACTGTCCTGCAAGGGTTTGAACCATTCATTATAACCGTTATAGATCATCGCCATCTGTTCCTTGGGAATACCTAATGTCGAGATGATGTGGTCTTTCTCGAAATCTGATACTGTGATGATCCGTCGACATTTCTTGAGAATCTTGGGGACGACTAGTCTTCTATATAGCCATCCCATATTCTGATAGAGCGATTTGTTATTCTTATCCCTTGGCTCTAAGAAAATAATGTCGTGAAGGGTCAGAATAAGAGGGATGTTACATCTGATAGGTGCTGTATTACTGGTGCAGTGCAACAAATCCAGATTCAGCGCCTTGGCTGCTTTTGGTAAAGTGTACTGCTCCCATAAAGGATAGAAGCCACCACCGATCTCCATGATATGGACGTTCTTGGTACTCTCCAGACATCGGTCTTCCCCAGGAGCCACAAACACGAAATACTCATTCTCCGTGTCTATCTGCTGTAGTTCCTTGATCTCCTGCAGAACCACATAGTCCATACCATGCTTATTCTTGCGGAAAACCCGCTGCGCTTCTATACCTATTCTCATATCTGCTTGATGACTTTTGCTGGCACACCAGCCACAAGAGAGTGGGGTGGTACGTCCTTTGTGACTACAGCGCCTGCGGCTACCACAGAATGGTTGCCAATTCTGACACCTGGCAATACAACAGCATTAGCCCCAATCCATACATCATCTTCTATGGTAACAGGATCTGTTGAGATGCCCTGCTCGTCAATTCGCCTATCCGTATCCTCAAAATTGTGATTCAGGGCTGTTATAGTAATACCCTGCGCCAGATTCACATGATTACCTATGGTCACAGGCCCAATCACCGTATTATGCAATCCTATTCTGGTGTGATTGCCAATCATTACATCGCCTACAGCATTATTGATGCAACTGAAAGATTCAATCACAGAATAATCGCCCAAAGAGAATTTTCGATAAGGTGGTGTATCCATTCTGACGGAACCATGAATCACCGAATGTCTCCCACGATGTTGATACAATGGGGCCAACATCCTAATGAACCATCGTGGCCTTGTCTGCACCTGATTCATAATCACCCAGTCGATGAATTTTTTCCACTTCGGGTTGTCCTTAAACTTTGCTCTGACAGCTTCGTTATTCATTATTAATGCTTTTATGACTACAAAAGTACGAATATTTTTGTTTAATTCCAAACATCTAACAATATTTCTGCTATTTGAGCCAAAAAACGAGAGAGGATTTTAAGCCAATATACTTCAGATAGCCCGAGGTTGTTGCTCTCCAAAATACAGATAACTTATCCTTGAACGGAATGACGTGGCCTGTATAAAACACTCTGCTTAATGTATATTTTGCGAATCTTTTAATAATGGGAGACTTTTGGAACTTAAAAAGTTCATCTATGACAGTGAGATAACAATCAAGATTTCTTTTAGAATAACCTCTTCCAATGATAGAACTTTTTCTGACTCGGTGTTTTACCAAACTTTCATTCAAATATAAAATACGATCAGTCTGAATTAGTAATTGTGGCGTAAATAATTCATCTTCATGGATAATACCTGAATAGAATTTGAGTTGAATACTTTTTAGATAAGAATGTTTTATGAAATGAAGCCATACAACAGCTTTGTGTTGCCGCTTGTTCATCAAGAAATCGAAAAGATATTCTCCTTTATATTGCTTGTTTTCTTGTAATATTGATGACCGATCATACTTCCTTGATAATGCGGTTAGATCTGTTTCTTTAAATGTATAGGCATCAAAGAAGCAAACGTCTGCTTGATTATGATTCGCATAATTATAACACTTTTCTAATGCATATAATTCCAGGACATCATCAGAATCCATAAAATATATATATTCTGATTGGCAATACTTCATTCCTGTGTTTCTGGCACCAGATAGACCTTGATTGTCCTGGTAATAACATTTTATTCTTGAATCTAATGCTGCATATTTGTCAATAATGTCTTGACTGTTATCGGTAGAACCATCATTTACAACGATAATCTCAATCTCTTCTAGCGTTTGGTTAATAAGAGATTGAAAAGCATCATCGAGATATGGTGCAACGTTATATACTGGCAATATGATACTGACTTTCTTCATGATGCAAATATGGCATTATTAGAAAACTCCTTCTACAACAATTCTCATTTGGTTCTCCCAAGATAAATCTTTGATTGAATCTCTGATTTGTTCAGGAGAAAGATTCAACTGATGGTAAAAGTCAATAATCTTATGGATTTCAACAGGGGATTCGTCAGCAGGAGCCTTTAAAACATAAGGCCTGTCGTCAAAGTCGCTATCTGTTTCAGAATAGATAAAGGGAATGCCTCTGGCTGCATATTCTCTGTTTTTGAGTGTTTTGATGCGCTCAATACCTACGCGATGCCTTCCCAGACTCCCAATGCCAAAGTCGCATCTATCGAAGATATTGTCTAGTTCTTCACCATGTTTCTTCCCATATAGAAGCACATACTTTTCCATTTTATGTTCAGAAATGTATTTCCTAAAGGCCGTTTCACCTTCTTTAGAGAAGAAATAACCGACCACATGGAATCTTACAATGTAATCCTGTGGCTGGGAATAATATTGGGCAAGTCCTTTTACCAGACGATCAAATCCGTGCCATCCGTGGATTTCGGCTACGCCAATCAAATTGAGTTCTTTCGATGTGTCATGAAGGGTGGTTTTAACCTTAACACTATCAAAATCAATACCGTTGGAGATTCGTATGGTTCGTTGCCCGAATATCTGTTCGTAGTCAGAAAAGGTGACGATAGCATCCAAATGTTTGGCAAATTGGTTTCTGAATAGTTTGTCCATGAAGATTTGTTTTTTTATTCCCTGGGCTTCATATTCAGTGTCATAAGGGTAGGTGGGTATCTCCATCACAACCTTCATCCCCGCCTCCTTCATCTGTTTGACCATCCTGATAGTAAAAGGATTGGCATTGTGGTCTGATCGGATATAGACAAATTCTATTCCATGATCCTTGGCGTATTTAGTGATTGAAGAGAACTCGGTCCTTTTTAAAACTTTACTCTTGAGACCATTACCATAGTCAGCTATGACTGTGTTGTCAACAATCCTCTTTTTCGTACCCGTCTCGTCCATATAACACAGATGAGTTTCCCATCCACAGGCTTTTAACGCATCTACCTGATACGTTATTTTTTTGCTGATTCCATTGTTGGGATCAAACCCGTGGAATATAAGGAATAAAAGTCTTCTCATCATTGTTATTGTATAAAACTGTGTGCTAAGATAGTAATTATTTATTAATCTGCCAAATTTATAGGTTCTTTTTTGCAATTTTCAAATATAATTTGTATTTTTGCATCATTAATTGAGTAAAATCTCCAATGAGTGATAAGAAATACAAGATCGTTTATTGTACTCCAGCTTTATATTCGGCAGGAGGAACAGAACGTGTAGTTTCTATCAAAGCGAACTATTTTGCGGAGCATTTGGGTTATGATGTGACCATTATCGTTACTGAAGGCAATAAAGGAAATTCTTTCTTTCCTTTATCTGATAAGGTTAAGGTTATAAATTTGGGTATAGGCTTTGAGGACTTATGGAATAAACCTTTCTTGAATAAGGTTTTTCTCTATCAGAAAAAACAAAGAAGATATAAGAAACTACTTTCAAAAGAATTGTTGAGACTCCGACCAGATATTACCATTACTACTTTACGTAGGGAAATTAATTTTATAAATGACATTAAAGATGGTAGCCGAAAAGTGGGAGAACTGCATTTAAGCAGAGCAAACTATAGAGGTGTTGAGGAAAGAGAAACAAATTTTTTCAAGGATATTTTCTCAAAATGGTGGAAAGGAAATGTGATATCCTATTTCCAAAAACTTGATAGATTTGTAGTCCTTAATGAAAATGCTGTAAAGGAGTGGCCAGAACTGAATAATGTGAAGATGATCCCAGATCCTTTGCCTTTGAAACAGATGGCAAGAAGTAACTTGCAGTCAAAGCGTATAGTTACGATAGGAAGATATGCTTATGAAAAGGGTTACGACTATCTTTTAAAAATATGGTCTATAGTTGAAAAGAAGTGCCCTGATTGGCAATTGAATGTGTATGCTATGGGCGATCCGACACCATATGTCAAACTAATGGACGATTTGTCAATTGATAAAAAACGCTGTCACCTGAATAGTAGTGTGGTTGATGTGGAGGATGTATATAAGAATAGTGCAATACTAGTTCAGCCATCTCGGACAGAGGGATTTGGACTTGTTTTGGTTGAGGCCATGGCATGTGGTTTACCTGTTGTTGCCTTTGATTGTGAAAATGGACCTCGTTCTATTATTACGGATGGTGAAGACGGCTTTCTTATTCCTGCTTATGATATTGAGAAGTTCTCCGAACGTATGGTGTTATTGATGAACGATGAACCGCTGAGAAGAAAAATGGGGGAAAGAGGACAAGTCAAATCCCAACATTATCATATAGGTAAGATAGCCCAACAATGGGAGAATTTGTTTGAAGAACTGGCAGGATGAAATATGATGTAACCATAGGCATTCCTGTGTATAAGGCAGAATCATATATCCGCAAGACGATGGAATCTGCCTTATCACAATCATATCCATCAATAGAGTTCCTGATTGTTGATGATGCTGGAGGTGACGGATTCATAAGCATTGTCAACGAATTCCTTGCGTCACATCCGCGAGGAAAGAACATTCGTGTATTGTTTCATACCCATAATCAGGGTGTTTCTGCATCTCGAAATCAGATAATTGATGAGGCTCAAGGTGAATTCCTCTATTTTATGGATGCTGACGATTTGATTGTTGAAAATACCATCGAGTTACTGATGCATAATATCCGTCAATATCAGGCGGAAATAGCCTTTGGCTCTTATGAGAGAATTGAACTATCTGGAAAACGCGAGGTCTATCAATATCCCTCGCTACAACTATTAGGAGAAGATCAACTCGCCATTTTCGCTTATCGAAAGTATGCTGGTATCCAGGCTTCTGCCTGCAATTATTTAGTAAAGTCCTCACTGTTACGGGATAAGGGAATACGCTTTATTGATGTGAACTTTTGGGAAGACTTTGTGTTTACATTTGATTTAGTGACCCATATTTCTCGTGCTGTGCTATTGTCTGATATTACCTATACCTATCTTTGCAGAGAGAATTCATTGTCCCATTACCAGCAACGCAGTCATATATCTAAAAATGAGGTAATGCAAAATGTAAAAGCAATCGATCATCTGAAAAGCAATTCTTCTTTATTATATAATAAGACGTATTTCCCAAATCGTTGCAGAAACATTGTTATGACGGATTTTTATATTGCATGCCATATCATCAGGCGCAGAAAGAGTATTGTCCCTTATATCTCTGATAGGGAGATAACACAGATGATGAAACATCCAGCATCATTCCGCCAGATTTGTTCTTTCCGTCAGTCTCTGCTGGAGAATCTTTTCTTCTATTTGTTGAGCAATCTGCCCTCTTTTCTTTGCGTTATCGCTATTCGGTTGATTGGTAAAGCAAAAAAGTTACTTTAAATTTGTATATATCCAATAAATTTACTATATTTGCACCAATTATTCGTTATTCCAAATAGTTTATGTCTAACTGGTACGATAAATATCTTTCTATCTACGGTAAACCGTTTAGTGAAGTTCCTCAAGAGATTATTGATGGAACGAGAGAACGGCTTGCTGCTTTGCAAAGTGACAATCCCATTGCTTCGATTGTTGTCATTGGCTATAACGAGGAAACCCATTTGCAAGCATGTTTGTGGGCTATCAGTGAGATTAAATGCAAATACCCGGTTGAGATCATTGGTGTGGATAATGATTCTAAGGATCGTACTGCTGAAATATATGAGAAGTCAGGCATTCCTTATTATACCGAATACCAACACTCATGTGGCTATGCCCGTCGTTGTGGTTTGCAACATTCGCGAGGAAAGTACTATTTCGACGTAGATAGTGACACAATTTATCCTCCGATGTATTATGAACTGATGTTGGAGCAGTTAATGAAGCCTGGAATAGTCGCAGTTTCTGCTACATGGAGCTATTTTCCCGATGCCAATCATAGCAAGTTAGGCTTAAGATTATTTGAGATCTGTCGTGACCTGTTCTTATGGGTTCAGCATTTCAATCGTCCAGAGTTGAGTGTCCGTGGTTTGGTTTTTGCTTATAATGCGGATTATGGGCGCAAAGAAGAATATAGGGTTGATATTATCCGAGGTGAAGATGGCTCGATGGCATTGTCATTGAAGAAATATGGAAAAATCAAGTTTGTACGTGATCGTCGTTGTCGGGCTATTACGGGTTATGGTACGATAGGCAATCAATCTATGTGGCAGAGTTTTGTCCAGCATGTCAAGATTCAGAGTAGGGGCATCTCTCGCATTTTCTTTAAGAAAGACCATTACGATGATAGTGAGGATAATCTGGTGAAATCATAGAAGTTATGAGGCTATTGTATGTTACTGATGCACTAATCAACCATGGTGGTATGGAGCGTGTCTTAATCGATAAGCTGAATTGGCTTGTTGAGCATGAACGCTTTGATATATGTCTGTTGCTAACCGATCATGGTGATAATCCTATTGTTTACCCATTAAGTCCTGAAGTCGAGTGCTGTGATCTTGGCATCATGTTTCACAAGATATATCGCTTTTCTGTGTGGAAACGTCCTCTTATGTTATATAGACTACATCAACGGTTTCGTCAACGACTGAGTGAAATAAAACAAAAGTTCTCGCCAGATATTATAGTGTGTGTAAAATTATGTTTTATTTCTGATGTTGTTAAGATTCAAGGGAATATTCCTGTTGTGTATGAATCTCATAATTCTTTTATAGCTAATAAACTTGATAACATTAGTTTATTTCAGAAAATTAGAATGAGGTTTTGGTATCATACTCTAAAACGAGTACAGATGATTGTTGCCTTAACACAAAGTGATGCAAAAGAATGGAAGAAGCTTAATCCACACGTGCAAGTTGTTCCTAATATTGCTCATCTTAATCCTATAGGCCGTCTTAGCGATTGCCATTCTAAATCAGTTATTTTTGTAGGTCGATATTCATACCAAAAAGATATACCATCACTTATGCGTATTTGGGCACTTGTTCATCAAAGGCATCCAGACTGGGAGCTTCATATTTTTGGTGGTTATGGCCCCTTACAAATAGAACTTCAACAAGAATTATGTCAGATGGATTCTAATGTCTACATGCACCAACCTACATATTCGATTTTTGAGGAATATATAAAGAACTCAATATTGCTGTTGACATCACGATACGAGCCATTTGGCTTAGTTCTTCCTGAGGCAATGAGTTGTGGATTGCCAGTCGTAGCTTTTGACTGTCCGTATGGCCCTGCAGATATTATCTCAGACGGCGTGAACGGTTTCTTGATTAGCAATAGAGATATTAATGCTTATGTTGAAAAGGTTTGCTTGTTGATGGAGGATGTTAACTTGCGAAAAAGGCTGGGTAAGGCCGGCACACTATCATCTCATAAGTATCAAGCAAGTGTCATTATGCCCCAGTGGATACAATTATTTAATGAAATATCACAAAAAAGCAAATAAATATATGGAATTGTCAGGATATGATGAAAAAAGCAAGAATCCTTTGGTAACCATCGGTATTCCTGTCTATAATGTAGAACCTTATATCGAGAAGTGCCTGTTATCTGTGTTAAACCAAACCTATCAGAATCTGGAGATTCTGGTAGTTGATGATTTGGGAACAGACAGTTCCATGCAAATTGTTGCGGAAATACAGAATGCTCATCCAAATGGAAATTGGATAAAAGTGATTAAGCATGATCATAATATGGGAATTGGTGAAGCCAGAAATACGATTATTGGTCAAGCAAAAGGGAAATATTTGTTTTTTGTAGATTCTGATGATTTTATAGAGCTGAAGACAATTGAATTGCTATTAAAAGAAGCAGAGGAGAATAATACAGATGCTGTCTTCTCTTCCTGTAGGAAGGTTGATTATAATACAAATGAAGAATTGCCAACATTTACATATACTTCAAGACTTGAATTCATAGGCAAGGATGCTTTTGCAAACTATGTTTGTCAGGATTTACGGTGGCATGTAGGTATCAATGTGTGGAATATATTGTTCAGACTTGATTTTTTAAGGAAAGGCAATTTCCGCTTTGCTGCAAGAAAGGATGAAGATGCCGTATTTTTGTCTGATTTTTATTCTGATATAGAACGTGCTATCATTTTGCCCGATGTGACGTATAATTATGTGAGTCGGCCTGGATCCATTATGGGTAATATGGCCAGAAACCATATTCCTACAAAAGAAATAAGGGAACGATTTAAAGCAGATGCTGTTATGACAGATCATTGCGCTCGTTTGAGAGGCCGTTCATTCTATGATGTCCATTGTGCAAGAGTGATGAAACATAAGTTCCGTGCAATCTGTGTGGCTATAAGGCATCGACATCGTTTTACGGAGCCATTGCCAAGTTTTGAAATTCGCGAGGAATTAAAACATCCTGAAAAATTGTCTGAGATCATGAGATTCAGACGCTATAGAGGTTTTCATATATTCTTCTATTTTATCAGTAAATTACCAGCTCCTGTTTGTTTAGGTGTTTGTTACGTGGTTGGGAAGGTCATGAAATGGATTTAGTCGAAACCTTCTATATCTCAAAAGAAGATTTCTGGGGAAATTTCTTATCAAGCATTTCTTTCAGACGATTACTGATGTAATCAAAATCATTATCGTTACAAAGTGCGCTGTCGTTGAGACAAACGGACACAACTTTTGCTTCTCCGAGCGTCTTTTCAATATGTTTTATGATGTCTCGGTCTATGAGGAAGAAGAAATCACCGCTTCTTTTCATGGGATAGAAACGGTTCGAAGCAAATTGCCAATAACGGAAAATATATGGATTGGCCGTAATCTCTTCCCTGAATCTTGAACAGCTGGCATTCATAAATTTGGGCTCTTTTTCCCATACTTCTCCAAATACGGATTTCAGAAAAGCTTGTTCAAGGTGGTAGTTGGAAAAGCCCACAAATAGTCTTTGCTTGGCTAAAAGCCCACTCATCATGAGCCCTTTTATTCCCAAATGTGGCCCAAACCAGCGTTTAGGAGACTGGCGAACTGTATTCCACCTTCTGAAATGGCTATTAATGATGCCAATGTTTGCGAGCCAAGATATGTAGGTGCCAAATCTGTCTTTATCAGTATAAATAGGAACATTGTAACATGTTTCTTTATTGATGTCACATGGAAGACCTTTTTTGAAATAGTAATCAGGTTTGATAGGTGAGTTTAAGATGACGTCATCATTGAAATATACAAAATGCTCAGAGAGTCCTTTTATTTTATGCAAATGTAGTTCAATGGCACATGAATTAAATGTTGGTAAACACTCTTCTGGCATATAATCCTTATGCTTTACTAGAACTAATTTTGGATTATCCTTGTTAATCCAGTCTGGGAATTTCCCGTTAGTCACTAGAAAAATCTTGTTAACCCATGGAGCATATGTCTCAACGGCTCTGAACCAGTAATGGAAAATCTTCATATCTCGAAATCGCGCTAGAGATATATCGCCTTTTGAATTAGGACTATAATGAGCATATTCCTTTTGCCATTCTGGGTCAGTTGAATCCAACCATGTTACAACAAAATCTATCATTTCCATGTGTTCTTTCTATTTTTATATACTATCTGTGCATAATGATAGTATAGATTAATGAAAAGGTGTGGCGTCTTTTTAATCATAAAAGTGATGAGTCTTTGTTCGATGCTATGTGTGAAATTCAAATCAGGAGCCTGAAAGTTTATGTAATTCATCAACACATATCTATCATTCTTTTCTTTGATACTATGCATCGTATGATATATCATGGTGCGGAGTGTTATATAGACATTTTCTTCTAACCTATACAGAATGTCTGATGAAAGCCCTTCAATTTGTCTGAGTCTCCAAGTTAGAGCAATAGCAGTAATAAAATGTGCTGAGTTTTCAAATTTGTAAGCGTTGGTTGATGATCCAGGCCATCTTCTGTAAATATTCATAAGTATATTTGTACGGATACAATTGTTTGCCTTGATGCAGCACTCATGTGTAAATGGTACATCCTGATATCGTATGCCTGGGTAGAATATCAATTTCTCTGCTACGAGGAATTCTCTTCTGTAAAGAGCTCTCCAAACATAACAATGATAAGGATCTAATACTTTTAAATAGATCTGTTCGCCAACAAACTGTTTTAATTGCAATTCCGGTTGTTGGAAATCTTTTTTGTAGAAATCAACTATTTCTTCATTAGTCATGGTTAAAAAGTCTGCCACAACTAAGTCTGCTTTTGTCTCCAGTGCTTTTTCGAGTAGAATCTTTAAACTACTTTCGATGAGCAAATCATCTGGATCTGGCATGAGAATATACTCTCCTTTTGCAACAGCAATACCATTATTGCGGGCAACAGATAATCCTTGATTCTCCTGGTTAATGACAGTGATATTATTATGCTGACTGATAATATCATCAATCATTTCCATACTTCTATCCTTAGTACCGTCATTAACGATAATGACTTCAAAGTCGCAATCGTCTAAACCTTGTTTGAAAATACTTTCGAAACAAGGCCGAATATACAACTCTACGTTGTATACTGGGACAATTATGGATAGTTTAGTCATAATGCCTTATTACTGTTTGCAAAAATACAAATTGTTCTTGGAATATACAAATGTTCTTGAATTTTTTTTGTCAGCGTCTATTAAAAAGATTAAGTAAACCAACTAAACTTCTTTGTCAAATACCTCATTCGATTCATCACTTTTGGGATTGTTATCTCTTGGTAATTGTGTCCCAGCTTCAATAAACTTAAGAGGCGGCTCCATATCACAATAGTCACAGCATGTTAGGTAATGGGGGGGGTATATAAGAACCTGTACAGCTCTTTCCTTAACTTTCCAGATGGATAATTATCTCTTGACAAATCAATATATTCATCTGCCTCTAAAGGTATTAATCCTAGTTCTGATCCATGTGCACTTCTTGTACATCTGAACATTTTACCATCGAAAATGGGCCTGCACCATTTAAAGGGGCATTCTGTGAATATTCTATAGAGTTTTTCTACGCTTTTATTCCTCCTGTTAAAGCCACCGAAATCAATCCAATTACTACCCTTTGTGTGTAATATGTATTTAATATGATTTTCTTCCAGTTGCTGTTTCAATTCCGTCTGCTTTCTTGATACGGATTCTCCATAGTAACTTATATCAACTTGGAATTTTTTATCGCGTAACAATTTCAGGACTCTTTTGTCCTTTATCATTAGAGTTCCGTTTGTTGTTATTCCTATAATATTAACCTTTTCTTGTTTATATAAAAAAGACATAACTTCATACAAATAAGGATAGCACAAGGGTTCACCACCAAGTAAATGTATACGATTAATATGGCTAACAGCCTCTAAAAGATGTTGAAGTGTTTCTATTATTTTGTTAACATTATAGTGACATTGGTTATTATTATGATCTATCAATGCTCCACATCCTTTACACTTTAAGGTACATACTGTTGTTAGTACAACATCAGCATATCCAATATTCAAATCCTTTCCTGCGAGCGCTTTAATTGTTCTTATGGGATTTGAAAAAAGGAGTTTCATATAGAGACCCTTTGAAATATGGCGATCTATGTCTATATTTGACTCAAATGCCAATACTTTTACTAAACTGTTTAGGATACCATGTATACCATCAATCCTTAGTTTAATCTTAGATTTCATATTATTTATTTTTTATTAATTATGATTTGCAAAGATGCGAATTAATTGCATATTAACCATTTTTATTGCAAATATAATAATTATAATCGTAATAAAATGCATTGTCTATTATTTTTGGAATTATTTAACTGATATCCGCTTGCTTTGTTCTATTAGTCTGTCTGATAAAAATATAATAGAAATGGAGGACAAAAAGCAGAAATATGTGAATCAATTTTCAATTTGTATCGAATGTTGAAAAATGGCTTAAACCATCACCATGACTCCTTTGTGTCTGATTATCAATCTTTTATGTGGTGACGGTATGTCGTTTTAACTATCACCATACCGTCACCGCATACCGATTTTCTGCCAAAAACTACCTTTCTAACCATCATTCAGATATTCGTTCCCCTATAATTCCAACAATGGGAACAGATAGTTCCCTCCCAGGGAACAGGCTGTTCCCATCGTAGGAACTGACTGTTCCCTTCCTATTTGCTATTGTGGAACTACTTGATATTTAGTGGCTTATAAGTTGTTTTTGTAGAATTATTGCCTATTATATGCCAAAAATCATCCTTCGGTGATGGTTGGGTGATGGTTAAAACAGCTTGCCATCACCACTTAACTTTCTGATAACCAACAAAATAACTATTAAGGTGATGGTTGAAGCCATTTTTGTATTTTTCTCAATTTTATTTTTGACTTTACGACAGCAAATTGAGGTTAATTGTTATATGTCGAGCATAAAAACAACAAATTTAAGCGTTCACAAACTATTTTTAGACTATAAATTTGGTTATTACCGAAAGTTTATGTACCTTTACAGCATATTGATGGAAATGAAATACCGTTATGACCTAGATGTGTTGAAGGGTCTGGCCATTATGGCTGTTGTGCTCTATCATGCGGGTTGGTGCAAGAGCGGCTACCTTGGGGTAGATGTGTTCTTTGTGCTCAACGGCTATTTTGTTGTGCCTCAGGTGATGAGGTTGATATGGGATGGTAAGTTCTGTTATCTCAGATTCCTGGAAAAGAAGGTATTCAGGCTTCTGCCTATGGTATTGTTAGTCAGTGGACTATCCTTGGCTGTGGGCTATTGGGGCATGCTTCCCAACGACTATCGCTTTTTGAGTGAAGAGGTTGTGGCGTCTTCCGTTTTTGGAAACAATATCCTTCAGGCGATCACTACTCAAAACTATTGGGCTGCCATCTACCATAAAGTGTTGATGCACAACTGGTTCTTGGGTGTGCTTATGCAGTTCTATGTTGTGTTCCCATTGCTCATGTTGTTAATGAAACGATGGATGAAAACAGGATTGCTTATACTTACGCTGGTGTCGCTTTTACTATATCTGTTACCTGTCGATACGATTGGCAATCAGTATTACCTGTTGCCTTACCGGTTCTTTGAAATCGCTGTTGGAGGGCTCATAGCTTTCAAATCATATCAAGGATCAACATCCCTTAGTTATCTGTCTCTCGGATGTCTGGTCATCATGATATTCTTTGGGGCTTTTACGATTGGAGAGCAGACGATGCCCTACAATCTGGTTGGCGGTACTAATAGGATTCGTGAGAGTTTTCTGCCACGGGAGGTGCTTCTTCTGTTGACAGTATTGTTTGCTGTTGTCTATCTTGCCGCAGCTAATTATGAAAACAAACTAACTATTTATGCTCAACGTTCTAAGGTTCTTGTTCCTTTAGGACGTATGACTTTGCGTATCTTCTTGTGGCATCAGCCATTGTTTGCTTTCTATCGATATTTCTATGCAGACGAGTTGTCCTTGTCTATGTTATTAGTCGTTTGTGTTTTAACTCTACTTTTATCGATAATCACCTATTATTATATTGAGAAGCGAGTGACAATTAACAAGGTTTCTCGATTCGTACTTCTGTTGTCATTCATTATTGTTAATGCTTTCGCATTGTGGATTTACCAACGAGGTGGAGCTGTCAGAGATGTTCCAGAACTAGATATTCGAGCTGGTGATGCAGATCCTACTGCTTTTGAACGATATACAGATCGTATCTATCAATATGACAAGGATTTCTTTGCAGACACCAAGAAACATAATGTACTTGTTATAGGTAATAGTTTTGCGCGCGATTTTGCTAATATTCTGCTCGAATCACCAATCGCTGACAGCATCCAGTTGTCATATCATTATGGTATTGAAGATTGTCCGTTGAGTCGTATACGAGAGTGCGATCGAATCTATTTCTTTGGCTGGAAACGCCAGGTGCCTGATGCTGTCTGGGAGAATCTCAGATCAAATGCAGAGGTGTGGGGAATAGGTACTAAGAATCATGGAACCAGTAATGGTATCTTCTATAAGTACCGTCATCAAAGTGACTACTTCGATCAGCGGACAACCATCTGCAAAGACTTTGTGACAGTAAATAGTGTTCTCCGTGAAGAATGGAAGGACCATTATGTGGACCTATTGAGTCTAACCCTCCAACCAGATGGCACAGTTCCAGTCTTTACACCAGATCATCATTTCATCACCTATGATGGTATGCATCTTACACCATCAGGGACTCGATATTATGCGGGGTTACTTTTCAATAGTAATTGATGAAATGATTTCTTTTGCAATCAAACTGTCAAGTTTTAAATAACCTTTTTCGTTCAAATGAAGACCATCATTCTGATAGAGATTGTTAAGGTCCATGGTATAGTTGTTGTTCCACGATTTATATCGGTTAATACTAACCTTGTCTTGATAGTTCCGTTTGTTGATTATATCGTCAAGTGCCTCCCTATACATCTGTTTACAGTCCAGGGGCATATTGTTAATCAGCATAGATAGATATCGTAGCCCTTTTCTGATAATTGTCTGCCTTTCGAATGATTCCTGAATATTATAATCGGGTATTTCCAGAATAACGGGATGGATATTGTTGGTAAGCAAGAATTGAATGATACCATCCATGCTCTTTTTGTAGTAATGTGTGCTCATTATCTTATAGGTGTCATTGATACCTGCAGAAACGATACAGTATTCATATCTCCTTTTCTGTAGGAAGCGTTTCAAATCGTTGTTTTGGTATAAATTCTCATATATCTCCTTGCTTGTTAATCCGCATATACCGTATGAATGCACTTTTACAGGTTGAGATAGGGAGTCCTCCAATATATCTGCAATAATACAGTCGTGTTCACGATGCAGATACGCCCAGCTATCGCCAATATATGCAATTCGAAGTGTATCTTCATGATTGGATGGTAATAGATATGGCTGCATAATCTGGGGAGGTGCATAATAACGATATGCACCATACATTAGGAGTATGCAGGTACTTCCAATCAATAGCCATAGAATAATCCACCTCTTTTTCATCGGTTTCCTGATAGGATCCTTTTTACTTTGGGGAAATATTTGTCAAGGGCCAAATAGCAACCAATGCTTATTATTGTTGCTAATAAGACACATACGAAATATAGAATAATGTGTATTCCATCTGAAGCGTTGGTAAACTGTGAAATACATATTTTACGTAGGATTACTACAATAGGATAGTGAACACAAAATACGATGAAAGCAGCATTAGGAAGCATTTGGTTAGTGTAACCATGCCTTACGCACCAATCTGCAACAAGAAGTAATGCGGGGATATTAAAAAGCAATGAGATGCGATGAATCTGAAGACTATAGGATGTGCCAATCATACAATGTGTGAATATATCACTTATAGCGAAGATCATAAAGAGTGAGATGAATATTTTTTTCTTCTCGATGACGACTTTTAGAGGATTAATGTCTAAAATGGAGAAATAAGCGCCAAGACAGAAAAAGAGTATCGTCTGTGGGATAAAGGCATTATGATTCGTCATAAGCCACCATATGGTAACAATGAGTAAAAATACTTCGCGTAGGTATTTGGTTAGATAATAGAAGATAGGTGATAGTATTGACATGATTAGCAGATTGCGTATATACCATAAAGGACAAAGAAGTGGAACAAAATTACCTTTATCAAACGATCCTCTGTCCCAAAAAAGACGGAGATAGTCTATTGGTGTATAGTCTGTTATGCTTCTTCCATTAATGTCCTGTGGATATCCTATCTTATAGGCAAAGAAGTATATAATTACAAGCAGAGCATTCCACAGTATATATGGAATTAATAGGGAGTGAAACCTTGACTTCAGCTTCTGAATATATGACTTCCTACTCAGATAAAAAAGGAATCCTGAGATAAAAAAGAAACCAGGAACGCCAGTTTCACCTAACCAAAGTGAGAATGGGTATAATGAGTTGAAGTAGATCTTGTTAACTCCTTCTATATGCTGTACAGAATAACAATGTAGCAAAAGAATGAAGAAAATAAGAGGAAAACGCAACCATGTGATAGCTACCGATAATCGTTTGTCGTATGAACTGTCATTGCTCATCTTGAATTGCTTTTAAGAAATTACTTGCGTAGGTTTCCTTGTTAAAGAGCCTAGAGCGTTGGAGAGAGGCCTCTGACATCTGCTTTCGTTTCTCTGGATGTTGGTAAAGTTCGAGAATGGCAGAGGCGAGATTGTCGACGAAATGCTCGTCTGTGTCAAGTAGGATGGCATTGTCTTCTGTTAGTTCTTCGGGTATTCCACCACGTTTGGTCGTAATAATAGGAAGTCCCATCGCTTGTGCTTCCAATACGGTAGTAGGGAATGGGTCATCCCAAACGGATGGAATGGCAGCGATGTTAGCTAAAGATAAATAATGAGGTATTTCCGCATACGGAATAAAACCAGTGAAAACAATACGATCTGTTAACTCTCGAGTTTTTTCTTTCAACATCTGTACGAAAGTATCCTCATTTGTTGCATTACCAAAAAAAGTACTGCCTAAAACTAATAATTTGATATGAGGATATTCTTTTAACAAAAGCATAGCATCGATTAATTCAGAAATCCCTTTATCCTTATTAATACGTCCGCTGAAAAGAATCATAAAATCATCAGCGGAAAAACCGTAGGATTGTCTGGATATACTATTGCTGCTCTGACACGAGAATTTTTCAATATCTATACCATTATGAACAGTTTGAATTTTATTATCTACCTTTATCGTTTGGACTCTCTTCTTGATATAATCTGATACTGTCAGAATTTTCTTTATGCTATCAAGTATTTGGCTTGCATGTTTGGAGCCTTGATTCAGAAGATCGTTATGAAGGTGAAGCACAATACAATTGTGTCCCCTTGCTGCAAGTTTATATGCATAACCAGGTCGGTTTTCAAGTATAATCATATCATACTTATTTTTCTTAAGGTTATTATAGGCTTCCTCGAAGAAATATTCAATATGATGGTTATAATACTCATTGCTATGAGTTCTTTGGTATATTTTTCTTTTTAGCCTTGCCCACCATCCAGTTAACTTAATATACTTATAGTGATTGACTTCCGACTCTAAAGCAGGGTGTTTCTTAACGTCAGGATGCCAAACACTATAAACAGTTATATCATGGAGTTTGTGATGGTCATTATACTCTAGATAAAAGTCCACAAGATTTTCAACCGCCCCCCCTTGTACAGCTGGAACGGGCAGAATACCTGATGTCAAAATCGCGATTTTCATATTATCACAATACAATTATAGTTACCTTACCAATCAAATATCTCTTTGCCGTTTTCGAAGTGGAAGAAATCTACAATTTTAGAAAAGCTGCCTTCTGTGAATTGCTGATCTTTTGTTTCGAGAAAACAGAGGGGTACTTCGCCAATAAACGAAGCCCAACGACTATAGCTGCTGAAGGGACCAATGATCCGATCACAAAGTGAAAGCGTGTAGAGATCAAGGATAGCGCCAGATGGCTCTTTTCCAAAACGGCGACAATTACAGTCTTCGAAAACATCCAGTGAGAAGTCCTCGTTACTGCTGATAAAGAAACTTACATTTTTATCTTTGTATAACTGCAGGACGCGAAGCATAAACTGGTGATACTCTTCCAACTCATAAAAAAAACGTCCTTCATTCCATGTCGCATAATCACCACGGCGGATATGGACACCAATAACTACGTCGACTTGTTGGCGCAGTTCTCCTATCATCTTTTCAGCTTTGTCCATAATCTCATCTTTGGGGCGGAAGATTCGTTTCAATTCTGGCTTCGTCTGTGCAAGATAGCGAATATTCGTTCTGGTGTTCCAACCCTTTGTGCAGCCAAAGAATTTGAAGATCCTATCCCATGTTTTATTGTGGGTCACTTTCCAGGTCAGTCCCTTATAATTGTTCCAGCCGTTTCCCCGCTCCAAATACCACTTATGCCAAAGCGGGAAGTATATGAATGGACAATGGAGTAGGTTAGGGAAATCCTCAATTGTCCAATCATAAAAGATAATAACCATTCTTTTATGCTCAGCTATGCACTGGGCAACAGAAGCAACATACGACCACAGTCTGTTGCATGTCTGTCCTGGAGCATCACATATGATTCGCATACTTTATTAACGTTTGAGAGTAAGCTTGTTATAGATTGATGGCCTTCGGGCTATAAAGTATTTCATGCCACGCGTGGTAATAAAGAGAGTATAGAAATAGAGTAGAAGTAGAACTGGGTAGGTCAGTATGCCATAGCCAAGCAGGAGGGGGAGGGATGTTACTTTGGGCTCAATGATATAATAGCGCAATAGAAGACAGATGCCTAAGAAGATGAAAAAGATTACATAGTAAGAAGACATTCCTTGCCAATAGATAGAAACAGGTTTGTGTAAACCTTTAGAGAATAGAAAATAGGGCTTCCAGAACATAGCGATAAAGAAAACACTGATAATCTTTCCAAGTAGGATGCCAATAATACCAAAGAACGGTGCAAGGCAGATCGTGATGGTTAGATTGAGTATCAACTCTGTCCAGGCTGTCCAAACATCAGAGAACAGACCATGAGCAGAAATATACATTTCGACAACGCCTCGTGAGAGAAAGATAAAGATATTAAAAATCAGCAGAAAAACAATAGTTTCGCTCAAACGATATTGAGCGCCAAACCAGTAGGTGACAAAGGGCTGCAGAAATAATAATAAGGCGAACACAACAATGCCGACAATCAGAAAACGGACAGCTGTCAGCTCCCAGAAAACCTTCATGGTATTTTGATCATTGCCTTCTGCTACCAGATTGCCGATGCCTGCATTCATTCCATCACTTAGGATATTGACAAGGAAGTTTAGTTTGTTGGTGATAATGGTATAGTTTCCATAGAAAGCAACTTGAACAACAGATACAAATGCGCCAACAAGGATTTCATCGCTCTTATATAGAATGAAATTCTTAATTTTCTGAATGAATATCTGACGTGTTTTCTTCAGAACCTCAGGGTACTTTCTTAGATTGAGGCGACCATCTTTCAGGTTGATATGAAGCCATGGATAGAGTTGCCTGATACGATAATTGAAAACGATAATACCGATCATCGTAAAAACAAGTCCAACAATTATCCAGAGCCATAAATTACGATAATACCAGGCCAAAAGAATCTGCACAAGACTCTGTACAATACCTATGGTTTGGAAATAGGCATTGACCATATACTGTTTTTGGTTGGCGCTGACCAGTAATTGTTTGTAATTGAAGATGTATCCTGCCATCGATGAGACCAGGAAAGAAAAGAAAGCAAAGTATACTAATGGAAGCCCCGTTGTAAGGTTATTGAACCACCAAGGGAAGAATAGGCTCACACCCAGTCCACATCCTCCGATAATAAAACCAATACAACGGTATAGAAAAGCCAACATGGACATGACCTCATTGATCTTCTCATGATTGTCTTCCTGTAGCGGCTTGTAGAGAAAGTAAACAATGCTGGTACCGATGCCAAGTTCAGCTACACTGAGAAAACTCATGATGTTCATGAGCATACCAGTCAATCCGATGAACTCAGCTCCAAGGCAATCCAAGAAAATCTTGCGGGAGAAAAAAGCGAGAAATAATGAGAGGACGTAGAATAGCATCCCCACCTTGATGTTCATCACGCTTCTATGTACCCGTTCGCCCATATTATGTTGTATGCTCGGTATGGATGAAGTCTGTGTTCTTTCTGTCTATATGCAGAATATTTTTCAGCATTCGCAGTACCAATCCAGGAATAGCAAAGACCTTAGCAAAAGAGCGGAAGCGCAATTGACTGGGTAGCGCAGTAAAGAGAGCCACAGCTAAAAGACCGAATAGAATCCACCATTTCTCACACCATGCAGGAACCAAGATGGTCATCATGATGGAAATACCACCTGTCAGTACGATCAAAATAGAACGGGGTATGAGCGCTTGTTGAATCGTCTTATCCACAAAATTGATTTTGCCATGAATAAGGGCGGCGGGAATTTTGGGCAGTTGAAATAACAGACTCTGTACTTGTGCTGTCATCCAGCGCATACGTTGTTTTTGGAAATTATCCTGATTGCTAACTTTCTCGTCGAAGACATGGATATCTGGGGCATATTTAATGAAGACTTCCTGATGTAGCAGTAGCGCTTCCATCTCACGATCCTCTCCAGCTGTTTTGAGTTGGAAGACGTTTTTCTTGAACAATTCGTAGTCAAAGCACATGCCAGAGCCAATCAAGGCAGATGAAAGACCGAGGCGGTTATGCGCCTTGCGGAAGATGGTGTTGTTAATCTCCTCACTGGCACCATCGAGTACAGCGACGTCATTATCAGCATTTTTTGCGCAACGATGACATTGGATGGCATCGTAGACGGAGCAGAGAACGTTTAGTTGCGACAGGAACTCTGGACGAACGACATTATCGGCATCGAGAATCACCACGTTGTCGAATTCTCCCTGTACCTCGTTGATGGCATACTGCATAGCCTTAGCCTTTGAACTCTTCTCGAAAGTCGGTGTCAGTAAGCGTATTGGTAATGTGCCTAAGTAGTCGTTGGTCTCTGACTGCATGTGGTCGGAGATAACAGCTACTGTATAATGATCTGTGGGATATTCCTGCAATAAGAATTTCTCAACGGCATTGATAATCACCTTGTCCTCCTTGTAGGCAGGGAAAAGAATTAGAAATCGTGTCGTTCTTTCACTAAGCGCAGCAGCATGGATAGCCACCTGATCTTCTTTGTCATAGAACAGGGAGATGATGGCAAAGAATACCACGTATGCTACGGAGCATAAGAGAATTACCCATAGGGTGATGTCGATAATATGTAGTATTTCCCAAATCATTCTTTCTTCCGGTTTTTGTATTTATGCCATAGTTGTTTGAAGGGATCGCGGAGGTAGGTATGCTCCCACAGTTCATTGACCAGATAGTCAGGGGTGGCCAAGGCAAAGAAGAATAGGGCGACAGCACCCAGAATCCACCATTTGATCACCAAAGTCATGTATATAAATGGCAAGATAATACTCATGAGTAGAATGATTGCCATCATTGTTGTTCTGGGAATCAGCATCCACTGAGTAATCTTATCGGCCAAGTTATATTGCTTCCTGAAGATGGCCCCAGGCAGGTAACGTATGTTGCGGAAGAAATTACGGAACTGTTCAAGCGCCCAGCGTCCGCGTTGCTGGTTCAGTTTAGCTGTAGTTCTTTGTTTTTCACCATAGACCAGAATGCCGTCGAAATAATCAATGAAGTAGTTTTGGCGCATCAAAAGTGCCTCCAATTCTTTGTCTTCACCTGCAGTTTTTGCTCTCATCACATTGGTTTTAAACCAATTGAAGTCGTAGGCGACGCCTGATCCTGCCAGAGCTGCAGATAATCCCAGATTGATATGACCACGCCGAAAGATGTTGTTATTAATCTCCTCGAAGATTGCTCCTAAACGAGCAGCTGTCGTATCTCTATTTCTGGAGATACGATGCGTCTGAATGGCTTTTGTGGCCGCAACTTCGAAAGCATCGTTAACCTGATTCAGGAATTCTTGCTCTACAATATTATCAGCATCTAAAGTTACGGCGATATCATAGATCTTAAATTCTGGCAGATTCAAAATGGCGTACTGGAGTGACTTGGCCTTTGTGCTTTCTGCAAAGTTGGGCGTTAGCAGTGTGATTGGGTATTGGGCCAAGCGCATATTAGTCATCTCATCTTGATGATCGGAGATCACTACAACGTCAAACATACGTTGTGGGTAGGATTGACCCAAAATAGCCAGAACTGTATGTTCTATTACTTTGTCTTGTTTATAGGCTGGGATTAGAATGACAAAGCGATTCTGTTTCTTTGCCTTAGGAACATCTGTGTGGCGGCTAAAAAGAGATGCAATGGCAAAGATGCCCATATAGAGCACTGTTACTGCTGTGACAACGAATAACGTTCCGTCGATGATATATAATATTAACCAGAAATCCATGATACTAATTGATAATTGAAGATTGAATATTGAACATGAAATCACTTATACCAGATAAAGTGGCCTTGGATAAAGACCATTTCCCTTGAAAAGTATATTTAAAGATGTCCCTTAGAGCTACTATACATATTAAATAGAAATATGATATGTATTTAGATGAATTATGCCAATTGCGTTTAACCAATAAGAGGCGGTTCCTTGTGATGTAATAGGTTCGTAAGGGGCTGTTTTGACCTGTAGATTGGCTTTCTTTGTGATAGATGGTGCAGGCGGGGTCGTACCAGATATCAAAACCTGCACGGGTGAACATCATAGACCAATCCAGTTCCTCGTAATAGAGAAAATAGCATTCTGGCATCAGTCCAACCTTTTCCAATGCCTCTCTTTTAATGAGCATAGCTGCACCATGAGCGTAGGGTGTGGAATAGGGGACATTATATTGGCCTTTGTCTTCTTCTCCGAAGCCGATGGACTGGTTGCGGACTGTTATTGTGGACAAGGGAGTATAGCCTGTAAATTGGATAGGATTTGTTCCCCATGCAAAACGTATCTTGGGGCATACGATACCAATTTTATTAGAGGATTCCAATCTGTCTATCAGTGGCTGAATATTGAAGTCCTTGAAAAAGGTGTCGTTATTAATAAGAAAGATATATTTGCCTTGAGCTTCCTTGATGCCTAAGTTGTTACCACCGGCAAAGCCTAAATTCTTATCACTACGGATGGTTTTTACTTGTGGGTAACGATTCGCAATGATGTTGGCTTCGTCTTCTTTAGAAGCATTATCCACTACGATGACCTCCATCTTCTCATTGAAAGGGACGGATTCTATCAATTCGCAGGTGTCATTCAACCCATTGTAATTGATGGTGATTATCGACAGTTCAATGCTCAATTTTCAAACTACACTTTTTCAATCTTCAATATCCTATACTCTTGATGCCCATTTCTTTTCTTGTTTCAGTCGTCTCTTCTCTTCTTGCTCAGCTAAGCGTTTGTCATCATATTCCCCAAATTTCTTTTCAATTCTAGGAAGTAAGTAGACTATTGCCATTCCTCCATAATAAAGGAGAACATTTGGATACTGTAATAGGATGTTGTTCGCATATCCTCCTGCTTGAATAGCTAAAAAGGCACAGCAGAAGGCTCCTCCTATTCCTTGACATCTTCTTGTCTTAAGTTTAAACATTGTTATAGAGCATCCTCCAAACAAAATCAGGATGTTTGCAAAAGCAAACCACAACGCTCCTATAATTCCCGTATATTCCCACAAATAAACATACGTTGAATCGGATGCAATTTGTGTTACTATTTTATATTTATGGTTTGAAGGAATGGACTTAATGTCAATATTAAAACCCAAGCCAAATGGAGCATCTCTCATGTATTTTTTCAAAGCCTGTTTATTGATGTCGCGTACATTGGCTGACGCATCATTTGAACTAAAAGCAGTACGCATTCGTCGAATTTGCATATTACTTTGGCCGATCTGCGTGAATGCTAATACAAAATAGAATGCACCTCCGAGTATGGCAACAGGAATGGCAATCTTAAATGATTTTGAGATAATAATATAAAGTGCAACACCTACCAAAAAACACAATAATCCGGCTCTTGTTCCAGACATGAAAAAGCTATATGTAGCACAAAAACCTGTTATAATGAATAGCAATCTTTCTCTTTTGATCTTAGATGTAATACCAAGAACAAAAAAAGCGACAGCAGAAGCTCCCATTGAACATCCGAAGTTAGCTGCATCAGAGAAAAACGAAAAGTATCGAATAGATCCACCAATTATATGAGTCGTGGCACCACCGGCATTTAACCAATAGTTTTCAGCATTGTCCCATCCAAATGTTTTCTGACGCCATGCCCAGAATGAGGCTGCAATAGTTAGATAAGCCCAGATTCTTAGAAATTTACTAATTTTTTCTGGGGTTCTTATGAAAGTTGTAATAATAAAATAAGCTAGATATAGTGCTATAACATAAAACATGAAGTTTTGTCCCCAAGCAGCCATACTTATAGGCAATAAACAGGTTTTGTTGAATATCTGTAAGACCATATATATGGCCCATAATGTAATTCCAAATAGCATCATATTTGCATATCTAGCATTACTGCGGTCTTGAATATCTATGATTAAAACCATGACAAGCATAACTTGGGGTATTATTGTGAAAGCTGTTACAGGAACGGGAAAGGATACATACCTAGAAAGTCCCATCACAATATAGTTAACAACAAACAATATCCAAAAGAATGCCATCTTATATCTTAGAGTTAAGTATAATCCAAAGATGAATACTGGCAGCAGGCATATTAAAGCCATTCCCGCTATACCCATGGTATAGAACTCATAGATTGCAAGTAAAAAGAGGAGAAAGAGTAATAAAACCCTTCCTCCGTTATCATGGGCGTATGTTGCGTAGTCTTTTAACATTCTTTATTTTGCGTGACTATTCTCAACAGCAGTCAGACCCATCTGGGACATACGATATACAAAGTTGTTGAACTTGGTATATGGCGGCAGTTGGCCTACAAACTCTTCAACCGCATAGCGCTGGCATTCTGTCAAGTACATAAAGAGGGTGTTCTTGTTCTTGTCTTCCAGCTGATCTTCTAACTCTTTTAGAGCCTTTTGGTCGACATCTTTCCAGGTACGGTTAGCACGGGTCACCATCAAGTTGACGGTTCCTATATTCAGCAGACCTGAAGGAATGGAGTTGTCATCGAGATTCGGATATTCGATAATGGCAATCTCATTAGGAAGAATATCAGGACAGATGTCCTTGATGTCCTTGGCCATGATGAAACGACTGTCTTCTGCCAAGAAGTCTTCATCGTATGTTAGACGACGCACCTGCAAACCAATGGAAATCCAATAGTTTTCTAGCTCCTGAGCAATATAGCTCTTACCATTGGCTGCATCCGTGGAGAGCAGGTTGAGTACATTCTGCTGTCCCTCCTTGAAATGGGGGAGGAGGGCCTTACTCAACTGTCGTAATGCCATATCAGCAATGGTTTTATTGAAACGACGGTAGCGGAGTGTACTTTCCCTTGGGAAGCATCCCATGACGGGAACCTTGGTAATGCGCTCAGAACGCATACGGTCGCGGAGTGTACGATCAAGCATCTCGATGATGAAGAAGTACATGGCTGTCAGGATGAATGTTAACAAGAATGCACCTAAAAGAATGATCATACGATTGGTGGGTTGCGCATTCATCGGGAACATTGGCGGATTCAGCACACGAAGCGTCGCTGTCGTCATCTGAAGGTTTTTCTGGCGAAGACGGGCGTCGTTCAGTGCCTTTAGCATCTCCATATAGTTTCCTTCAATAAATGAAATATGACGATCTTTTCTTGTAATAGTTGCCCCAATCGGCGCATAGTACAAAATCTGACGATCCAAATCAGCACGCATTTTTTCCTGAGCGCCTACTTCTGCCTTGGTCTTTTCCAACAACAATACTTGCTCCAACCAACGGCTAATCATATCATTAGCCTTTACACCAGTTTCAGTACTATAAGTACCAGCTTCAATGTCTTTAACCAATCCTCTCACGTTCGCAGTGGCATCTTGTAACATCCGTTCTGCTTTTGCTAATTCCATCTGAGATTCTACACCGCTTTCTGCCCCTTCGCTGTTCATCAAACGGAGATTGGAAATACGTGACTGGATACGTGAGATATCTGTAATCTGGTTGGTGAACTCTTTGTTGGCCTTAATAATCTTGGCACGATCACCTAACTGACGCTCCAAGTAATCCATCAAGGCTCGAGTTGTTGATAAAGCGATGAAACGATCATTGTGAGCATTTTGTTGCTGGGCATCCAAACCCGTCAAAGCCTTTGTCTGTTCTTGATAATTAATGATGCGTTTTTCCACATTATAGCGGATGAGGTCATCTTCCGCATTAGTCAAAATACGGTAGAGGCGAGCCACCTCGCGTTCAAAGAATTTGATGACATTGTTGGTCTCACCATAGCGAAGCGCTGCATATTGACGTGCAAATACATCGTTCAGGATATCCAAAGTGTTATAGGCAATTCCTGCGTCGTTAGCCGAATAACCAATGTCAATGATATCGCTTCTATTCAATTGTACAACCTTTAGACGTGCCGTGATATTATTGATGCCAAAATAGGGGTGATAATTTAAAATACCAAACAAATAATTGTCTGCAGAAGGCTTCTCATAAGCCTTCAAGTTGGCATAAGTCGCAGCTTCACTATTGTGATTAATGAGCGCCTTGACTTCGGCTGGTACGCTGTTATTTAAGGCGCGGAAATGTTCTGCAGAAATGTAGTTGTTGTCTTTGTTAGGGTTACCATACATCATACAACGAGCAAAAAGACGAAGCGCCGTTTCGTGGACAGTTGCATCAGTTGTAATCAGCAACATCAGGTTTGTGATGTTGGTTTGTGAAAGACCACCTCCAGATCCAGTGCCTTCAATGTTATAACCTGTAATCATACCTGTATAAATGGTTGTGTTTGTATCATAAACACGATCCATATTACGCGTCATAAACCATGCCACTATCAGCGCAATTAGTGGTAAGATGACTAGATACCAACGTATCTTATATAAGAATCTAACTATGTATCTAAATAAATCCATAACGATATGATTTTACTAATTACTTATTTCTGTTTTGCTGCTTTTGCTGCTGCTTTTGCTGCAGCCTTCTCTGCTTTGCTTTCTGCACGTTCTAACTTTTTTTCTCTTTTGTTTTCTTTCTTAACGGCTTTCTTGACTCGCTTTTCAACCGCTTTATTCTCCTTGGCAATTTGTTTGTCAGATTTGCTTATTGTCTGATCAAGTGTGATTTCTGTAGTTGAGTTTGTAATGATAGGCGTGTGTGTCAATATTTCCAAAGCGATAATATCAACCGTAATTTCTGATTGCATGGCTTGATATCTTGTTACTTCATCAACTTCGTGTAACTTGGTCCAAGCATAATCTTCAATACTCATATTGCCGTTTTCAAAATCCTCACGATTCAGTGCACCTGCCCCCTGGTATGCTGCAGCAGCTTCTCCCATAGTCTTTAACGCCACTAAGTTGTTTGTGATCTTTACATATAGCGCTCCAATCTCTTTTTTTAGTTGATCATAGGCAATATCTTTGGCAATCTGCGCCTGATCAACTTCCAACTTCTTACGCTTGACAGCTGCCGTCAGATCTAAAATATCCTCTAAAGGAACAGCCAAATTAACGCCAACGTTCCAGTAACTCTGTTCAGAGCCCTGGAACTGATAGATCATCGTATTGAAAGATGAAGAATTGTTCCCCCACATATCAGTCTTACCATAACTATAGCTGGCATGACCTGTGACGTAAGAGAAAATGTGCCGTTTTTGCTTGGCCACTTCTGCTTGGGCAATCTGACGCGCTTTCTCCAATGATAAAATTTGGGGGTTCACCTTAGCATTCTCAAAGAGTATGGCCAGAGGAGGTAAGTGGAATTCGGAGAAATTGATTTCTTTGTCCTTACTGGAATCGAAGAAACCTGCAGCAATACCGCTCTCGTCGAACTGGGCAAAAGCTGTTGCGCTGATTCCTGTGACTGCTACAATCAATATGAGTCTTCTTAACTGATTCATTGTGATATAATGGTTATACGTTATCTTTTTGAATAAAAGCTGTCAGTGTACGGAAGATAATCTTCATGTCCAACTTGAAATTATAGGTCTGACCATAGGTGATGTCGAGTTGCTTGCGCTCTTCGGCCGACATCATGCCGCCCTTGCCGCGCTCCTCAACCTGCCAAAGACCAGTGAGGCCTGCAGGAGCCATGAAGCGGTCGATACTGCTGTCAATAGTCAGTTTCTCTGCCTCGTAGAGTGGGAGAGGACGGTTACCGACAATAGACATATCACCCTTGAGGATGTTGAAGAGCTGAGGCAGCTCATCGATACTGTATTTACGGATGAACTTACCTACCTTGGTGATACGTGGGTCGTTCTCGATCTTGACAAAAGCACTGTCGTTTTCTTCCTGCTTTTCCTTGGCATAGTCGCTTTCGGCTACTACATAGTCGTCGCCTACCAGCATCACCTCGTCGTCGCTGATCATCATGTCGGACTCCATACCCATATCCATCATCATCATTTCAGCCTCGTCGCCAAGGGGAGCGGTGATGACATTCTGGTGCTCTTCTTCTGGCTTGTTTTTCTCAGCATATTGGTTTCCAGCTTCCTTTGCCACCTCCTTCAGTCTTGCCTCAGCATCAGAATACATTGATCTGAACTTCAAGAAGTTGAATACGGTATAGTTGGTACCTACACGCTTTGATTTGAAGATAACCGGCCCTTTGCTCTCCAGACGGATAGCAATAGCTGTGAGGATGAATACCGGTGAAAGGATAATGATACCCAATAGTGAGAAGCAGATGTCGAAGAGGCGTTTCCAGAGAGGGATCTTAAAACGAAGGATCCTGTGCTTGGCCGTTACATCGTCGAAAAGGATGTTCTCGCGGTCGGCAATAAACTGAATCTTCTTGTTCATCTCGGTGATGGAGGCACCAGAGTCGATGGTGTCGTTGATACCACACTTCTGATAGACCTTCCTGTCATCGAGTGTCAGTTGATGAGTCAGCAGAATGATATAGACATTCTTACATTTCTTCTTCAGATAGGTGATGGCGGTGACATCTTCAGTCTGCACGCTCTGCTCGTAGAACACGATGAAATGCTCATTACGAACATGAGGGGCACAGATGGCAGCTGCGTCCTTGTAGCTTTTGGTGTATTGTACCAATCGACCAGGAATGTATCTTAAACGTTCCTCGCTGTCTGGATTGTCACCTAAATATACAACACCTATCATATAATATATAGTAACTTAGGGGATGATCTTCTTGACGCGGATCTTCAATTCCATCGGATTGAAGGGCTTCACGATGTAATCTTCCGCACCAATCTCCAACAGACGGATACGCTCACTGGTAGAGTCCTCGCTGGAGAGCATAATGACTGGGATGTGCTTGAATAGCTCATTCTGTTTGATCCATTCCAGGAAATCATCGCCTCGCATACCCGGCATACGGATATCTGAGATGATTAAATCCGGTGTGTTGCCTGCCTGAAGCCACTTCACACCTTGTAGTCCGTCGGGTAACCACTGTACGTCGTAGTCACTCATCAGGTAGATCGAGAGAACCTTTGCGATGGTCTCTTTATCGTCAAGTATTAGTATTTTTTTCTTCATATATGAATTATTTAGTACCGGTAATTACGCTATTCTAAAGTGCAAAGGTAAACAAAATATTTAAATTGTAATCAAAAAATGGTAAAAAAATCACTTTTTTAAGCAAAAAAGTTGTTTGTTTGGAAAAAAATAGGGAAATTTGCGGTATAAACGTACTATAAATAGAGCTAATTATCAATTTAGTTATGGCAAACAGATATTTATTAGGTTTTGATGTCGGCAGTTCATCTGTGAAGGCATCTTTGGTTAACGCCGATAGTGGCAAGTGTGTGGCAACAGCATTCTTCCCTGAGAAGGAGGCACCGATCATGGCTGTGAAGGCAGGATGGGCTGAGCAGGATCCCCAAATGTGGTGGGATAATGCTAAGCTGAGTCTGAAAAAAATCATGGCAGAGGCTGGTGCAACGGGTGAGGATATTAAGGCCATCGGTATTTCGTATCAGATGCATGGTCTTGTTTGTGTGGATAAGAACCTGAAGGCGCTGCGTCCTTCAATCATCTGGTGTGATTCACGTGCAGTACCATATGGTGAGAAGGCATTTAAGGATCTTGGTGGCGAGCAGTGTTTGAGTCATCTGCTGAACTCTCCAGGTAACTTTACAGCCGCCAAATTGGCTTGGGTAAAGGAAAATGAACCTGACCTATATAATAATATATATAAGGTGATGTTGCCTGGCGATTATATCGCGATGCGTCTCTCTGGTGTGGCTAATACCACCGTTAGTGGCTTGTCAGAGGGGATGTTCTGGGATTTCAAGAACAATCAGGTGGCAGACTTCTTGATGAAGTATTATGGATTCGACAGCTCGCTGATTGCTGATATCGTTCCTACTTTTGCTGAGCAGAGCGTTGTCAGTGCAGAGGCTGCTGCAGAGTTAGGGCTGAAGGCAGGTACACCGATTACCTATCGTGGTGGTGACCAGCCGAACAATGCTCTTTCATTGAATGTGCTGAATCCTGGTGAGATTGCTGCTACGGCTGGTACATCGGGCGTGGTATATGGTGTTTTGGGTGAAGTGAACTACGACAAGCAGAGCCGTGTGAACACCTTTGCCCATGTGAATCATACTGCAGACCAGACTCGTCTGGGTGTGTTGCTATGTATCAATGGTACGGGTATTTTGAATGCCTGGACACATCGTAATATCACACCAGAGATCGGCTATGCCGAGATGAACGATCTGGCAGCTTCTGTACCCATTGGCAGTGAGGGCGTGACGATTATCCCGTTTGGTAATGGTGCTGAGCGTGTATTGGAGAACAAAGAGATCGGTTGCTCGATCAACGGTCTGAACTTCAACAAGCACAATAAGGCTCACCTCGTTCGTGCTGCCCAGGAGGGTATCGTGTTCTCTTTCTGTTATGGTATGGAGATTATGCAGCAGATGGGTATGGACATCAAGAAGATCCATGCAGGTAAGGCCAATATGTTCTTAAGCCCATTGTTCCGTGATACGCTGGCAGGTGTCAGTGGTGCTACCATCGAGCTCTATGATACCGACGGTTCTGTAGGTGCTGCCAAGGGTGCAGGTATCGGTGCCGGTATCTATGCTAACGCTGACGAGGCTTTTGCTTCGCTGGAGAAACTTCAGGTGATTGAGCCGGATGCTGCCCATCGTGCCGAGTACCAAGCTGCATACGCTGCATGGAAAGCAACCCTGGAGAAGAACATATAATAGGATTAAACATTAAAGATTATACATTATAAGCTAATTATCAACACATTATGGCAAAAGAGTATTTCCCGTTTACCGGTAAAATCCCTTTCGAGGGAAAGGACAGTAAGAATGTAATGGCCTTCCACTATTATGAACCCGAAAAGGTTGTGATGGGTAAGAAAATGAAGGAATGGCTGAAGTTCGCAATGGCTTGGTGGCACACACTGGGTGGTGCCAGTGCAGACCAGTTTGGTGGTCAGACCCGCTCATACGAGTGGGATAAGGCTGCTGATCCCGTTCAGCGTGCTAAGGATAAGATGGACGCCGGTTTTGAGATTATGGATAAGCTGGGTATTGAGTATTTCTGCTTCCACGATGTAGACCTTGTTGAGGAGGCTGACACTGTTGCGGAGTACGAGGCTCGCATGAAGGCTATCACTGACTACGCTCAGGAGAAGATGAAGCAGTTCCCCAACATTAAGTTGCTGTGGGGTACAGCCAATGTTTTCGGTAACAAGCGTTATGCTAATGGTGCTTCTACCAATCCCGACTTCGACGTTGTAGCCCGTGCTATCGTTCAGATTAAGAATGCTATTGATGCTACTATCAAGTTGGGTGGTACGAACTATGTATTCTGGGGTGGTCGTGAGGGCTACATGAGTCTGCTGAATACTGACCAGAAACGTGAAAAGGAGCATATGGCAACCATGCTGACGATGGCTCGCGACTATGCTCGTGCTAAGGGATTCAAGGGCACGTTCCTAATTGAACCGAAGCCTATGGAGCCTTCAAAGCACCAGTATGATGTGGATACTGAAACCGTGATTGGCTTCTTGAAGGCTCATGATCTGGATAAGGACTTCAAGGTGAACATTGAGGTGAACCACGCTACCTTGGCTGGTCATACTTTCGAGCACGAGTTGGCTTGTGCTGTGGATGCTGGTATGCTGGGTTCTATCGACGCTAACCGCGGTGATGCTCAGAATGGCTGGGATACCGACCAGTTCCCCATCGACAACTTTGAGTTGACACAGGCTATGCTGGAGATTATCCGCAATGGCGGCCTTGGCAATGGCGGAACCAACTTCGATGCTAAGATCCGTCGTAACTCTACCGATCTCGAGGATCTGTTCATTGCTCACATCAGTGGTATGGATGCGATGGCACGTGCCCTGATGAATGCTGCTGACATTCTGGAGAATTCTGAACTGCCTGCTATGAAGAAGGCTCGCTATGCCAGCTTCGATGGTGGTATCGGTAAGGATTTCGAGGATGGTAAGCTCACCCTTGAGCAGGTTTACGAGTATGGTAAGAAGGTTGAAGAGCCGAAGCAGACCTCTGGTAAACAAGAAAAGTACGAAACGATCGTTGCGCTCTACTGCAAGTAAAGATTAAGCCCCGCCATACGGCGGGGCTTAATTCTTATGCTAAACTTGAGCGGTACCACTCAAAGAGTTTCTGGACACCATCTTCGATTTCTACTTTATGCGTCCATCCGAGAGAGTGGAGTTTTGAGACATCGATGAGTTTACGCATCGTTCCATCAGGCTTGGAGGCATCGAACTCAACCTCTCCCTCAAAACTGACAGTTTTCACCACTAACTCTGATAGTTCGCGAATGGTGAGCTCCTTGCCTGTGCCTACATTGATGTGGCAATTACGGATTTCACCTAAAGAAGGAATTGCCCCACCACGACCAGCAGAGTGATTGCGATCTACAGCTCCATCGGTCGAGGCTCCGAAATGAACGGATGAATAATTCTCGATGCCGATAATATCGCTGAAGTTCACATTCAACAAGACATGAACGGAAGCATCAGCCATATCTTCGCTCCAAAGGAACTCGCGGAGTGGGGTACCTGTGCCCCACAGCACCACCTTATTATTATATATACCGTATTTGGCCAAAACTTCTAAGATTTCTTCATGAGATGCCGAGCCGGTGACTCCTTCTACAGGGCGCTTGTTCAGGTCAATGGCAATTTTATCCCAGGCTCCATCATGGATGAGTTTGGCCAGGTAGATCTTACGCATCATGGCGGGCATGACGTGAGAGTTCTCCAAATGGAAATTGTCATTCGGACCATAGAGGTTGGTGGGCATCACGGCAATATAGTTGGTTCCGTATTGCAGATTATAGCTCTCGCACATCTTTAAGCCTGCAATCTTAGCAATGGCATATTCCTCGTTGGTGTACTCCAATGGCGATGTGAGTAGGCAATCCTCCTTCATGGGCTGTGGTGCGTTCTTAGGATAAATGCAAGTAGAGCCTAAGAAGAGCAGTTTTTTTACACCATGGGCGTAGGCCTCGCTGATGACGTTGCATTGGATCTTCATGTTCATCATGATGAAGTCGGCACGATAAAGTGAGTTGGCCATGATACCACCCACAAAGGCTGCTGCCAGAACAACGGCATCGGGCTGTTCCTCATCAAAGAACTTCTTAACAGCCACTTGGTCTGTCAGGTCGAGTTCCTTATGACTGCGACCTATCAGTTGGGTGTATCCTCGCTGAAGGAGGTTATTCCAAATAGCGGAACCCACAAGTCCGTGGTGTCCCGCTACATATATCTTACTATCCTTACTCAGCATCTTCTTTATCCATTTGTGCTTTGAGGAAGAGCTTCTTTACGAACTTCATGTCGTGTCGGACCATGATCTTCACCAGATCTTCGAATGATGTCTTCTGCGGATTCCAACCCAACTTGGCTTTAGCCTTGGCGGGATTACCCAGCAGTTGATCAACTTCGGCAGGACGGAAATACTTCGGGTCGACCTCTACCAGGGCTTTACCCGTAGCCTTGTCATAACCCTTCTCGTCAACACCGTCACCACGCCATTCCAGTTCTATGCCTACTTCCTTGAAAGCCAGAGTGGCAAACTCACGAACGGTATGATATTCACCTGTAGCAATCACGAAGTCATCGGGCTCTGGCTGCTGAAGAATTAGCCACATGCACTCGATATAATCCTTAGCATATCCCCAGTCGCGTAATGAATTCAGGTTACCCAGATAAAGTTTGTCTTGATAGCCTTGGGCAATACGGGCTGCTGCCAGCGTAATCTTACGTGTGACAAATGTCTCGCCTCGGCGCTCACTCTCATGGTTGAAGAGGATACCGTTGCAGCAGAACATATTATATGACTCACGATAGTTCTTCATGATCCAGAAACCATAGAGCTTGGCTACGGCGTATGGACTGCGTGGATAGAAAGGAGTAGTCTCGCTCTGAGGTACTTCCTGCACCTTTCCATAGAGCTCAGATGTTGAGGCCTGATAGATACGACAGGTGTCGGCCAGACCACAGATACGAACGGCTTCCAACAGGCGGAGCACGCCGTTAGCATCGGTATCAGCCGTGTATTCGGGAACATCAAAAGATACTTTGACGTGACTCTGGGCTGCAAGATTATAAATCTCTGTTGGGCGAATCTTCGAGATTACACGAATCAGCGATGATGAGTCGGTCATATCGGCCCAATGAAGATTCACCAAGCGAGCCTTCTTCATGTCACGTACCCATTCGTCGAGATAAAGATGTTCGATTCGGGCTGTGTTGAAAGATGAAGAACGGCGCATCAGACCATGCACCTCATATCCTTTCTCGATTAAGAATTCGGCCAAGTACGATCCGTCCTGACCTGTAATACCTGTAATAAGAGCAACTTTTTTATCCATGTTATTTAGTTTTCTCCAGAGAACTGCTTAATGCGCTGTTCCTCTGATAGTTTACATATTAATAATGTGTCGTTGTTTTCTGCTACAATAAAGCCGTCGAGTCCCTGAATCACCACCTTCTTCTCTTGAGTGGTGTGGATAATGCAGTTGTGACTTTCGATCATAGCAATATCCGGGCCGATGCTGACATTTCCGTATAGATCCTTTTTGCTTTGTTCATGTAAGGAACCCCATGTGCCCAGATCGCTCCATCCGAAATCAGCGGGGCAGACAAATATCTCTTCGGCCTTTTCCATGATGGCATAGTCGACGGAGATGTTCTCGCATTCGGGGAAGAGTCTGTTGATCTCTTCCTGTTCTTTATCTGTACCATAAATAGGAAGTAACGACTCGAACAACTTGGCCATGGATGGTTGGTAAACACGGAAGGCATTGACAATGGTGTTAACATTCCAAATGAAAATGCCGGCATTCCAGAAATAATAGTTCTTTTTGATATACTCTTCTGCTGTCTGGAGATTGGGTTTCTCGCGGAAAGAGTCAACACGGAACAGTTCTTTGTTGCGAAGAGAACTGGTACTGAGATCTGCCTGGATATAACCATAGCCTGTTTCAGGACGATTGGGTTTCATGCCTAAGGTCACGATGGCATCAGTCTCACTTGTAAACTGCATACATTCCTTGATGACACGCTGGAATTCGGCAGTGGCCATGACGATATGATCGCTGGGAGTTACGACGATATTGGCTTTCGGGTCTTTTGACTTGATGCGCCAACTGACGTAAGCAATACAAGGGGCTGTATTACGTCGACACGGCTCACAGAGTATGTTGCTTTCAGGCATGTTTGGCAGTTGCTCCTTGACAATGGCAGCATACCTTTGATTAGTTACAACCCAGATGTTCTCTGGCTTTACAAGATCACCAAATCGCTCCACAGTCAGTTGAAGCAAAGTCTTGCCGATTCCGAGAACATCGATAAACTGCTTGGGATTCTCTGCTGTGCTCATGGGCCAGAAGCGGCTACCCACACCGCCTGCCATGATGACCAGATGATTGTTTGTCTTTGCCATAACTCTCTATTTTGCTGTTTTAAACTGCAAAAATAAGCAATAATAATGAAAATAAAGAATAATTTGCAAAAAAACTATGCTTTTTCGTATTATTCTTGTGTTTTCTTCTTCATCCAAGCCTTCAAGACGAAGTAGACAATGGCCAAAACGACCAGTCCAAGAATTACAATCTTAATGTATTCAGCATATTCACTGATCTTGTCATTCAACTGGTCCTCAGGAACGATGGCATGAAGATACCAGCCCATGGCAGCCAACACACTGTGCCAGCCTCCTGCACCAATCGTCGTGAAGAGCAAGAACTTGCCGTAGTTCATCCTGGCCAGTCCAGCAGGGATGGATATCAGGTGACGGATGACTGGTACGAAACGTCCTGTCAGTGTAGCAGCCACACCATGATCGTCAAAGTATTTCTCACTCTTCTCTATCTTCTGTTGATTGAGTAAACACATCTTTCCCCATTTGCTGTTGGCAAACTTGTAGATAACAGGCCGTCCAACGTACAAGGCTACAAAGTAGTTGATGCTGGCACCAACATCAGCACCCAGAGTGGCAAAGAGGATGACCAGAAATACGTTCAGTGAACCACTGGCGGCATGATAGGCTGCCGGTGTAACGACAAACTCCGATGGTACAGGAATCACAGTACTTTCCAGAAGCATCAAGATAAAGATACTCGGATACCAACCCAACGTGTTTAGTATGTTAGTGATGAAGTTCATATGTTTTGTTCCTTAATCTTGTTTGACATGTATTCATAATACTCATTGAGCTCCATTCCTTTCGGGATGTAGTTATTAAGTACCATCTTGGCTTCTTTGGGATTCTTGTCAATGGCAATCCTCAGATAATGAAGGAATTCGTCATACTTTTTGAGATCCTTACAGCAGAGAGCCATATACGAATATCCGTCTTTCCAGTCTTCGTCGACACAGTTGAGGAACTGTTTCATAAGATTATAGGCTGAAGTGACGTATTGGTTGTCATAGATGGATACGATAATACGGAGCATAGTCTTGGGAGCATCCTCCGACATTAACAGGGCTTCTTTGAACGTATCTTCCGCTTCATCGGGGCGATTGTTGGACAATAGTACGTGACCTCTGATAAGCTCCATATTAACATGGTCACAATCCAATGCCGACGTCTTATCAATATAATACAGGGCGGTTTCCAGATCCTTTAGTTCACTATGGGAAAAAGCCAGCTCCTGGTAGATGTCCGGGAGATACTGAGAGTCATTGTCTGCTACTGTTTCAGCCTGTTCCAAAACACTGATAGCATCCTCAAACTGTTTTATGTTAATGAGACAAGTTCCCTGATGCAGATAGCCGAACTCATCGTCAGGCATCTTCTCGGAATATTTCTTGAAATAGTCCAGGGCACTTTCAAAGTTGTCAAGGTTATAGAGGCTGTTGGCTTTCGAAAGGATACTGTCGGTATCCTCTGGATCAATGGCGATAGCAAACTCACTGCTGGTAACCGCTGCTCCATAATCTTCATTCATAAACTGGGCACTGGCCAGTGCGTTCCAGTATTGTTTGGAATACGGATTGTGGTCAATCAGTTCGTTGAAGATGCGTTCACTGTCCTTGTACTTCCCTAGTCCGAATAAAGTCCTGGCCATGAGCTCTTTAAAGTCGTCGGAGTCATCACCCTGTGAGCGAGCTATCCATTCGAACGCTTTATTAAAGACATTATAGTCAGAGAAGACATTAGCCACGTCGTAGACATAGTCCATCTGATCGTCAGGCATCATCTCTTTGAATTGGTCGCAGAAGAGTTGGTCTGCCTCTTCAACTTTCCCTTCACTGATCAGTATCTCTCCTTCGAGGTATACTCCTTCCAGTGTATCTTCTGCCTTGATGCGTTCTGTATACTCCCTGGCTTTCTTAAAGTCATTGGCAACAAGTGCTTCCCTGGCTTTATAGAGTAGGGGACCGATAGCATCAGGATTATATTGAATAGCCAGCTCAATAGCATTCTTGGCTTCCTCAGGACGTCCGTTGAACTGGTAAAAATCGGCAATGTCAGCCAAGTCGTCGGCATCCATATAGAGGGATTGCCCTGACTTGACTGACGTCTCGTATTGCTCCAGGATCTCACGGAAATCCTCGCTTTCAAAATATTCTCGGTTGTTTAACATATGTTCGTCCATTAAGCCCTTAGGCGAACGGGAACGCTCAAACCTTTAGTCCAACAGTCTTGTTGAAGATGGGCTTCTCTGCCGTTGATTCTGTATCAGGCGTGAAGTATCCAATACGCTGGAACTGCAGATAGGTCAGAGGTTTCATATCTGCTGCATATGGCTCGATGTAGCACTTCTTAATGATATGCAGTGAGTCTGGATTGATCATCTGCTTCATGGCAGTCACCGCATCGCAATTCTGCTCTTCACGGATACGTGCCAACTCGTCACGGGGATTTTCTACCTGCCACAGACGGTCATACAAACGAACCTCGGCCTCGACGGCATGCTTGCAACTTACCCAGTGGAGTGTCTTGCCCTTGATTTTACGGTTAGAACCTGGCAGACCGCTACGTGATTCTGGGTCGTATGTACAGTAGATAGTCGTTACGTTACCGTTCTCATCCTCGTCGCAGGGGTGATCCTCGTTACATTTAATAATGTAGGCGTTTTTCAGGCGAACCTCCTTGCCAGGAGCCAAACGCATGAACTTTTTCTCTGCCTCTTTCATAAAGTCATCGCGCTCAATCCAGAGTTCACGGGTAAACTCAACGGTATGTGTACCGTCTGCCTCATTCTCGGGGTTGTTGATGGCTGTAAGCTGTTCAATCTGCTCTTCGGGATAGTTGGTGATAACCACCTTGACAGGATCGAGTACTGCACTGACACGAATGGCACGACTGTTCAAATCATCGCGGACAGCACTCTCTAAGAGGGCCATGTCGTTGAGCGCATCAATCTTGGTATAGCCAATCTTATCGATAAACTTGATAATACTCTCAGGGCTGTAACCTCGACGACGGAATCCGCAGATAGTCGGCATACGGGGATCATCCCAACCGCTTACCAGGCCATTCTGTACCAATGCCAGCAAATTACGCTTCGACATTAGCGTATAATTGAGGTTTAGTTTATTGAACTCTGTCTGTCGTGGACGGTTATCCTCTATATTGTCGGTCTCGCCCTTCCATTCCTTCATCCAGGTAACAAACAGGTCGTACAATGGACGATGCTCTACGAACTCCAGTGTACACCAAGAGTGGGTAACTCCTTCCAGATAGTCGCTCTGGCCATGGGTAAAGTCGTACATGGGGTAGGCGTTCCACTTGTTGCCAGTGCGGATATGGGGAATGTTGAGTACACGGTAAATCAGCGGATCGCGGAACAGCATATTCGGATGCGCCATGTCTATCTTAGCACGAAGCACCAGCGTACCAGGCTCGCACTTACCGCTGTTCATAAACTCAAACAGCTTCAGGTTCTCCTCTACTGGACGATTGCGGAAAGGACTGTTTGTACCAGGACTGGTGGTGGTACCCTTCTGCTGGGCAATCACCTCAGAGCTTTGCTCGTCTACATAAGCACGGCCCTGTTTGATAAGCCAAACGGCAAAGTCCCAGAGTTCCTGGAAGTAGTCGCTGGCATAGTAGACGTTGGCCCACTGGAATCCCAGCCACTTGATATCGTTCTCAATGCTTTCAATATATTCTGTATCTTCCTTGATGGGGTTTGTGTCATCGAAACGCAGATTGCATTGACCACCATATTTCTTGGCCAGACCGAAGTCGATAGCAATAGCCTTGGCATGTCCGATGTGCAGATAACCATTGGGTTCCGGTGGAAAACGGGTCTGCATTCTGCCGCCGTTCTTACCCTCTGCCAAGTCGTTGATCACCTTCTGTTCAATGAAGCTAACTGACTTCCTGTCTTCACTTTCATTCAGTATTTTCTCTTCCATGTTCTCTTGTCTGTTTTATTTGCGGCTGCAAAATTACAACTTTTTCTTGAAACTCCCGCAAAAAATTACTTAATTCCTCGCTCATTCAGCGCTTTGGTGTATTTCGCTGCATTCTTCAGATGCTCCTGATAGGTCTTGGCGAAGTTGTGCGTACCAGAGAAATCCTCCTTGGCACACATATAAAGGTACTCATGGTCTACCCTGTTGAGTACGGCATCTATACCTTTCACCGAGGCGATCTTGATAGGACCAGGGGGTAATCCTGTATGACGGTAGGTGTTATAGGGACTGTCTATGAGCAGCATATGATGATAGATACGCTTCAAAGCGAAATCTTTCAAGGCAAACTTAATCGTAGGATCTGCTTGTAGGGGCATGTTAATTTTCAGACGATTCAGATACATACCGGCTATCATCGGTTTCTCTTCGTTGTTGGCCGTTTCCTCGTCGATGATACTTGCAACGGTACACACCTCGTTGGGCGTCAGTCCGAGGCTCTGGGCCTTAGCCGTGCGCGCTCCGTTCCAGAACAGATCATGCTCTTTTTTCATCCGCTGCATCAGACTGCTGATAGATGTGTTCCAGTAAACCTCGTATGTATTAGGTACCATCATACAGACAATGGTTGCCGTGTCAAATCCGAGACTCTTGCAGAATGCGGCATCTTTCAGAGAGTCAGCTAATGAGATACTGTCTACCATCAGTTTCCGCGAAAGGGCACTCGCCAGTTTCTCTACCGTACGGCTTTCTGGGATCGTCAGCATAAGGGGTTCCTGATAACCGTTTTTGAGATGACGGAATACGGTGATGGTGCTTTCATCTGGTTTGATGGCATATCGGCCTGTCTTGATGTGCTCTGGATAATCAAAATGCCTTGAGAGCGTCTGGAAGGCCATGATATGACCAAAAGGTTCCAGTTTGGCGCAGACAGAGTCGATATTGTCGTCGTCGTCAATGTAAACATACTGGGTGGTGTCTGATGAAGAGAAACTGCCCATCAGATAACTGTATGTCAATAGGATCATACCTATCAGACAGACCACGATGGCTGTCAGGTAATACTTCTTCTTGATTGCTTTCATCTTCTGTCATTATGGAAAATTGCTGCAAAGATACAAAAAACTCTTTATTATTAATGATATATTCTAAATTATTTCGTATCTTTGCAGGAAAAATATAGCTTATGATACTGAAATTTACCATTCAATATGGTACACAGTGGGGTGAGAACCTCTGTGTGGTCATTACATATAGGAGTCTTGACGGTACAGTGAAGACCAGTCGGCATCTGATGACGACCACCGATGGCTGGCAGTGGGAACTGGAGGCTTCAGTCCTCGAGTCTCGTCAGCATCCGATAGCCTCGTTTACCTATTATTATCAGGTAGAAGATGCCGATGGCCGTGTGTTGAGGCGTGAGTGGATGCTTATCCCAAGAACCTATTATTTTGATTCTTCCAAGAATTATGTGTTGACTGACCTGTGGCGTGAGGTGCCCCTGCATGATCATCTATATAGCAATGCCTACAGGGCAACTGCCCACCTCCCGATAGAGAATGGGGTGGAGGCCAGGCGGGTTCCCTTATATCGTAAGACAATCCTTTTCCGCGTGTCTGCGCCGCAGTTGCAGCAAGGCCAGTCGGTAGCCATTCTTGGTAGTCATCCTGCCTTGGGTAGTTGGAATGCTGCCCGCTATCTGCGTATGGAGCCTATTGGCTGTTGTGAGTGGCTGTTGTCGGTTAATGTTGATGTTATCCTGCTGCCGATAGAATATAAATATGTGGTTGTTGATGACAAGACGCACTCTCTGTTGGCATGGGAGGAAGGCGACAACCGCATCGTTAATGGGCTGGTATCCGAGGCTTCGCCTGATGCCCAGTTGCGTGACGGAACGGTGATGGTAGTCTATGGTGAAGCGCTTCGGATCAAAGAACAGACCTGGAGGGCGGCAGGCGTTGTTATTCCTGTATTCTCTTTACGTAGCATACACTCCTGTGGTGTCGGCGATTTCGGCGACCTTCGTAGGATGGTAGACTGGGCTGTGGCTACAGGTATGAAGATGATTCAAATACTCCCCGTTAATGAGACCACAGTCGCCCATACCTGGAGCGACTCCTATCCTTATAACATCGTATCGGCCTTTGCACTCCACCCTCAGTATCTCGACCTGGAGGCACTCGGCAGTCTGAAGAGTAAAGCCCGTATGACGGCCTTCCGCCGCCAGCAACAGGAACTGAATGCGCTAAGCTATAGCGACTATGAGGCCGTTCAACGTGTCAAGGGGAAATACGTTCGTGAGCTCTTTGCCGAGCGTGGACAGGCTACCCTTTCCTCCAAGGAGTTCAAGGCTTGGTTTGACGAGAATAAGGATTGGCTGGAGCCGTATGCGCAGTGGATGGCGTCTTCAGCCCCCCAATCCACAAACTTGGGAGACTTGTACTATTTCATCCAATATCACCTCCATATCCAACTGAAGGCTGCAGCTGATTATGCCCGTTCTAAGGGGGTTATCATCAAGGGCGATGTGCCTATTGGTGTCAACAGATGGAGCGTGGAGACGAAGATCCATCCAGACTTCTTCCATCTGGATAGTCAGACGGGTGCGCCGCCCGATGCCTTCTCGCAGAATGGACAGAACTGGGGCTTTCCGACTTATAACTGGGATGAAAAACGAAAAGTGAAAAGTGAAAAGTACACCTTGGTGGATTGGTTCCAAAAACGACTGAAGTGGATGGAGCAGTATTTCGATGCTATCCGTATCGACCATGTGCTGGGTTTCTTCCGCATCTGGGAGATCCCTGAGGATGCTGTCTTCGGACTGCTGGGTCATTTCTCGCCTTCATTGCCAATGACCGTCGGTGAGATTGAATACTTTGGTCTGTCCTTCCGTAAGGACCTCTTTACCCGTCCCTTTATCAACGACCGCGTGCTTGATCGTCTCTTCGGTATGCACGCCCCCTATGTCCGTGATAACTTCCTGATTCCCCGTGCTTACGGACTCTATGACCTGAAGGCTGAATATAACACGCAGAAAAAGGTGCGTGAGGTGTTTGAGGGTAAGGGCGATGAGAACAGTCTCTGGATTCGCGACGGTCTCTATCGGCTCATCAGTGGGGTGCTTTTCCTTGAGGATCCCCGTCAGCCCGAGATGTATCATCCCCGGATCGGTGTGCTCAACGAACCTGTCTTCGATGCTTTGACGGCAGAGGAGAAGGATGCCTTTATGCGACTTTACAATAATTATTATTATCAGCGCCATAACTTCTTCTGGGGCTCTGTGGCCCTGAAACGGTTGTCTGAGATCTTTGGAAGCACCAAGATGCTCTGCTGTGCCGAGGATCTTGGTATGCTGCCCGACTGTGTGGCACCTGTGCTCGACCAGTTGCGTATCCTGACGCTTGAAATCCAGTCGATGCCCAAGCAGAGCGGTTTCGAGTTTACGCACCTCGACGGCAATCCTTATCGCAGTGTGGCCACCTTTTCTACTCACGATATGTCGCCCCTGCGTCTCTGGTGGGAGGAGAACCCGGAGCGTACACAGCGCTATTACATTACGATGCTTCAGAAGCAGGGACGTGCCCCAGAGCATCTGCCTGCCCATCTGGCAGAGGAGATCATCGCCCGCCATCTCTATTGCCCTTCGATGCTGTGTGTCCTCTCTTTACAAGACTGGCTGGCTATGGATGGTGAACTCCGTTCAAAGCATCCCCGTGAGGAGCGCATCAACGTGCCCAGTGATGCCTATAACCGTTGGAAGTACCGCATGCACCTCACCATCGAGGACTTGCTGAAGGCTGATAAATTTAATAATAAGGTACGTACGATGATCACACGATCGAAACGATAGTTGATTGTTGACGGAAGAGGGTTGATAGTTATGATTTCCTATAGTACATACGTCTTTGATTTAGATGGTACGTTGCTTGATACGTTGGGCGATCTGGCGGCAGCAACGAACTATGCCCTTCGGACGCATGGCATGCCTGAACACTCTATCGACGATGTGCGCCGCTTTGTGGGTAACGGTGTACGGAAACTGATGGAGCGCGCCGTACCCGACGGAGAAGCCAATCCTGATTTCGAGGCTGCCTTCGTCACGTTTCGTCAGTATTATATGCAGCACTCGCTCGATACCACCCGTCCTTACGACGGTATTCCAGAGACGCTTGCTGCACTCAAGGCTAAAGGCTGTCACTTAGCCGTTGTCAGCAATAAGATGATGGCAGCCACACAAGAGCTCTGTCGCTACTTCTTCCCCGACACCATCGAGGTGGCCATCGGCGAGAACGAGGCTGCCGGTATCCGTAAGAAGCCCGCCCCCGATACCGTCTTCGCTGCGCTCAGAGAAACCTCTCCCGACCTCCCCGAAGGGGAGGAGGGCCTACAGGCTGTGAATGCAGTCTATGTAGGCGACAGCGATGTAGATATCGCCACTGCCCGCAACGCCGGCATTCCCTGCATCTCCGTTCTCTGGGGGTTCCGCGACCGCGACTTTCTCCTCCAGCACGGTGCCACTACCTTCATCAAAACGCCATCAGAGTTGCTGTAGACGAGCGATGTATTTGCCGAGGATATCGAACTCCAGATTAACAACCGTACCTACCTTGATGTCGCAGAAGTTGGTGTGCTCGAAGGTATAGGGGATGATGGCTACCTGGAAGGTGTTCGACGTGGGGTTGCAGACGGTCAGTGAGACGCCGTTGACCGTCACGGAGCCTTTGTCTACGGTAAAGTAGCCCTTTCTGGCCATCTCACGATCCTCAGGATACTCGAATGTGAAGTAGGTGCTGCCGTCGGCATCTTCCATCGCAATGCAGCGTGCTGTTTCATCTACATGACCCTGTACGATGTGACCGTCCAGGCGTCCGTTCATCAGCATCGAGCGCTCTACATTCACCTTGTCGCATACGTTCAGCAGTCCGAGGTTCGTGCGGTCGAGGGTCTCCTTCATCGCAGTGACAACGTAGTTATCTCCCTCAATGGCGACGACGGTGAGACAAACACCGTTATGAGCAACACTCTGGTCGATTTTCAGCTCACTGGTGAACGAGCAAGTGAGGGTGAAATCAATATTCTCGCGGTCTTTCTTAATAGCTACTACTGTTGCAAACTCTTCTACAATTCCACAAAACATACTTCTTAATTATAAATTCTAAACTCTTAAAAACAAAAAACCGGGTACGTGCCGATGATTTGGTGAAAACTCCTGTTTCACACGATGTGGGGGCTCCCTGCTGTTGTAATCCACCGGCATTGCTGCTCTCCCGAAGGGGATGACTGTGGCCCGCCATTGGCAAGGGAAACGGTCCCGATGTTTATTTTAATGTAGAGTATCCCGATCTATGCGGCACGACCCGTATGTATTTATGCTGCAAAGGTACGGTTAATTCGTGAACCAGCCAAACCTTTTAGCATTATTTTATGATTCTTCTAACTTCTCAACGTCGATAATCTCATAATGTCCGTCCTTGTTTTTCTTCCTTCTGGCCATCTCTAACGGCTTCTTAAAGAATTTGTTGCGATAACGGTACAGGAGGAATAACAGTATGAGGAGCAGCAGGAGACAGACAGTCCAGCTGATGAACGCCTTGCTGCCCAGTCGGCCTTTGACGGTGACCTCCATCGTACGAATGTCATATTTCTCTGGCGACTCCAACAGGAAGGCCTTTACCTTAAAGGTGTACTTACCCGAAGGTACGTCGTTGTAGATCACCAGGCGCATCTTGTCAGCGTTGCGCCAGTCCTTGTCGTAGCCCTCCAGCATGAACTGGTAGTGGATACGATGCTGCAACTGATAGTTGAGGGCGGCAAAACGGAAACCGAAGTTCGATGCTCCACGGGGTATCTCTACGCGCTTGCTACCAGGGACGTAGTAGTTGATCTCACTGCCCAGCCGTGGACTCTGCCTGACATCGCTCAACAGAAAGTCCGTAATCTGCAGTTTCAGCAGCGATCCGCTTGTGGCCATCAGCTTCTTACGGTCTACGATGTAATAGCCGTCGAGCGTGCCGAAGAGAATGTCGCCATTGCCTCTCATGATGGCGCCGCCTTCCGAGATTCTCGTCTCATCGACACCGTCGAGGTTGGAGAAGGTCGTGAAGATGCGCTTGTCGACATTAAATGAACAGATGATATGCTCCGTAGCAAACCAAGCGTTGTCTTTTTCGTCGAAGGTGATGCTGCGGATTTCTTCCGACGGCAGACCGTCTTGGGCATCGAAGACATCGAAACGCCATGCCCCGTCCTTATCCTTGCCGATGGTATGACCGAGACCGCCACCGTTGGTGCCCAGCCACATCTTACCGTCCTTGTCGCGCTTGATATAGATGATGTCGGTATTCAGTGGCTTAGAATCCTCTTTATCTGAGGCATTAAGCTTATTTACATTTACTTGTCCGTTTTTATACGACAGGATAAGCACGCCGTCCGTAGAACCGGCCCAGACGCTCCCTTCGGCATCGGCCTCGATGGTCCTGACTTTCTGATGCGTTTTCTGGGGATAGTTCTTCATGCCGTTCTGAGCGTGCAGGAAGAGGGGATTCCCTTGCTTGTCCTTTGTCATCAGGTTCACGCCACCTCCATAGGTGGCTATCCAGATATTGCCGGCCTTATCTTCTACAGCCATGTAGGCTGCATCACTGCTCAGACTATTGGCGTTGCCCTCTTCGTGACGGAAATTCTGAAGCGTCCACGAACCGCCGTTAGGCGACATCTTAAAGAGACCGTTATCTTTTGAACAGATCCAGAAATTGCCTTTCGAGTCTTTCGAAATACCATAAAGGCGCCCCAAGGAATTTCCCTTTGAGTCGTGGGTGATGATGGTCTTCTGTCCGTTGTCGTAATAGAGGAACAGACTGCTGCGCTTGTTGCCCAACATAAGCAGTTTGCGCTCCCTGTCGTAGAACATCGCCCTAATCTCGTTCTCCTCTGTTGAGGAGGCGTTAGGAACAGGTCTTATGCGAACGATATTATTCTTCAGCAGTTCCATCTTTTCGATACCTCGCTGACTGGTCGACTCCCAGATCACACCCTCAGGCAACTCCAGTGAGGCATAAACGGTGTTGGAGATATCCCAGGGATTAGACGGATCGTTATGGAAATACTCAACTTTGTCGGCCTCACGGTTGTAGTAGCCATAGCCGCCGTTATTCATGAGGATCCATACGACATCGTTCACCTCGTTAAAGAAACCGCCCCGTCCGTCACGTTCAGGAACAGGTACGTACTGCTGGAAGTGCTTCTCTTTGCCCGTCTCGGGATCGAGATAGGAGGCACCCATCGTGTCGTCACTGAACCAGATGAGATTATGGCTGTCTATGAAGATATTGAATACAGCTACTCCTGTTGGCTTCCTGATCATCTTTGGATCCTCTTTCTTCTCCATACAATATATGGCGCCGCTCTTTGTAGAGGCATATACATCGTAGCTATGAGGGAAGAGATGGATGATCTGCTCATTAATCAGCGGTGTGTCTTTCTCTATCTGCATAGTTTCCAGATCAAGCACACGCAAGCCATGATCAGTGCCAAGCACAATATCATTGTGAAGTCCTTCGGTAACACAGTTAATGTGTAACTCGCTTGTGCCTTCAACCTTCTCCGTCTTTAGTCCATTTTTGTCGAGCGACATGATGAATAGTCCCACATCACGGATGCTGACCAGTATCTCGCCCTTCGTCGTTACCACCAAAGGGCACTCAGCTCTGTATTCCTCGCTATCGGCATAGTTTTCAAAGGGATTGATGATCATGTCGGTCTTACGATCGAGCACAAACACACGGTTGTCGTACATATAAAGCCAAACGTTCTGTGACATGTCGATGACCATGTCCAGGATGCGGTTATGAAGGTTCTTAACCTTGCTGCTACTACCTGTACGGTAATTGAAGAACTCATAGCCGTCGTAACGCGACAGACCATTCCATGTGGCTATCCAGATGTAACCATAGCCGTCTTGAAGTATCTTTGAAACTGCATTGCTACAGAGACCGTCCTCCGTTGACAAGTGTGAACGGGTGGCCTCTATCTGTTGCGCTTGAGCTCCAAGGGAGAACAAGCCCATGAGGATTATCAGTATTTGCTTCATTGGCTTTTGTCGTAATGTCTATTTGTAGTATTTCCTGTTTACTCCGCAAAAATACAAATATTTTCCCAAATAACCTAATTATTCCCGAATATTTTTATAACTTTGCACCAAAATGATGTAGATATGGATAAGAAAGTATGTATACTTGCAGGTGCAAGACCTAATTTCGTGAAGGTATCGCCATTAGTAAGAGCCATCGACAAGTGTAATGAAGCAGAGTGCCTTCTTGTTTATGCAGGCTCAGAGGATGATCCTACGTTGGAGGCTTCACTCTTTGATGATCTTCAGATTGCTCCGCCGCAGTTTTACTTGGGTGTATCGTCCACAAGTCTCAACGAGATCACCAGTCAAGTGATGGCCGCCTTTGATCGTTTCCTCGACGAGCATCCTATCGCTGTGGTGATTGTGGTAGATGATCTGGCCTCTACGATGGCTGCTGCGATTGTTACTAAGAAACGCGGTATCTGTCTGGCGCATCTTGTGGCTGGAACGCGTTCCTTTAATATTAATATGCCGAAGGAGATCAACCGCCTTGTGATCGATGCCCTCAGCGACTACCTCTTTACGGCCGGTGTGCGTTCTACAGGTGTCGCCACACGAGAGCAGAGTGAGACGTCGCAGACCTATATGGTGGGTAATATCCTGATGGATACCCTCCGTTTTAACTATAACCGACTGCGTAAGCCTGCCCTCGACATCAAAGAAGGCGAGTACATCGTCTTTACCCTTAATCGTAAGGCGCTCATTGCCGATAAGGAGAATCTTGCCCGTATGTTGAAAGCCATGACTGAGGCTGCCGGCGATACGCCTATCATCGCCCCACTGCGTGGATTGGCGAAGGATGCAGTAGCCCCTCTTAATCCTACGATTAAAATACTTGATTCTCTTAGCTACTTGGAGTTCGGTTGGCTTACTGCCCATGCCAGGGGGGTTATCACTGATTCTGGCAATGTGGCAGAGGAGGCTACATTCAATAGCGTTCCTTGTATCACCCTTAACGACTATACGGAGCACAAGGAGACTATCACGGTGGGCTCTAATATTCTTGTAGGTGAAGATCCTGAGAAATTACGTGATGCTGTTACAAAGATGGTAGCGGGTGAGTGGAAGAAATGCGCCCTGCCTGATCGTTGGGACGGTCGAACAGCAGAGCGCATTCTACAAATATTGTTGAATTAATAATTCTCGGCTTTTACTTGGAAGTAAGCCTGAGGATGATTGCAGACGGGGCACTCATCTGGTGCCTTTTGGCCAATGACGATATGACCGCAGTTAGCACACTGCCAGATAACGTCGTTGTCTTTTGAGAATACGCGCTCTTTCTTAATGTTGTCGAGCAACTTACGATAACGCTCCTCATGTTCCTTTTCAATCTTAGCCACACCCTCAAACTTATCTGCAATCTCGTCGAAGCCTTCTTCACGAGCCTCACGGGCCATACGGGCATACATATCGGTCCACTCGAAGTTCTCACCGTTAGCAGCTGCCTCTAAGTTCTCTGGGGTACTCTTGATAGTACCACCCTCCAACAATTTAAACCACATCTTAGCGTGTTCTTTCTCGTTATTGGCCGTTTCCTCAAAAATGGCTGCTATTTGAACATAACCATCCTTCTTGGCTTTCGATGCCCAGTAGGTGTACTTGTTCCGTGCCTGACTCTCGCCTGCAAATGCTTCCTGCAGGTTCTTCTCGGTCTTTGTTCCTTTTAACTCTTTCATAATTGTATTATTTGTTTAGTAATTAATGAATGTTTCGGCAAAGATACGAATTATTTCCGCATTCACCAAATAATAATCAGTTTTTTATGTGTTGATAGAACAATTATGGTCTTCCCTGTCTTCCGCAAAGCATTGCGTATGGACAACTACGGCAGCGATCACGATCATCCGTGGGGATAAAGTCTATAGCAGGGTTGAATATCTCATCAATCTTCTCTTTGATCAGCAACATAAAGCGTTCTGTGACATCGATGATATCATGTACGGCCTCCTTGCCGAGACGTAATGTCGGGTCGTAATCTTCGGTACCAGCATGCTGGATGAAGAGTAGGGCAGGTGAAACGGCTGTATCGTGCTTTTGTCTGACGATACAACTATATAGGAAGGCCTGTAGGTAGTAATCGCTATGGTCTTTCAGACTATCCTGGGCGAAGATGGCATCTATGTCGGCTAATGGCTTCAGACGTCGAGCTCCTGTCTTATAGTCGATGACACGAATACGCTCTGTACCGTCTTTATCTGTGATACGATCTAGACGGTCTATACGACCACCGATTGTTATTGTGCGACCATCTAACTGCCATGGCATCATTGCGTCCGTCTCCAGTCCTAATATAGTAAAAGGTGTCAGGCGACGGTCAATCTCTAAGAGCAACCGTAAGTATTTGATGATGACCTCACGGTTGATGAGTTGCAGACCGTCAAAGGGTGGCAGAGGACGTTTCGGGTCGTTGATGTGGAAGAGCTCTTGTCTGAAAGCATCGTCAACGGCACGCTCAATGTCAACCTCTGTCTTTAGCAACCGGTCAATGTCACCCGAGGTGATCGTCGGACTCACCTGCATCAGTTTCTCGTAGATGTTCTGCGCCGCCTGATGGAAGATGTTGCCGAAGATACGGTTGTCGATGGCATTCTCATCGGTCTCATCTGGTTCACTGAGTCCGCTGACGTAACGATAGAAGAACCGCAAGGGACAGCGCATATATGTGTTGATGGCTGTTGGTGCTAACGTGTTGATTTGTGTCAGGATGCCCATCACGGCTTCTGTCTTCTGGATAGCCTGCGGCTGTCGCTGTTCTGGTTGTTGTCCTGCCTGGAGCGTCAGCTTACGGATAGACTGTCCGCTCTCTACCATCATCTGAAGCATAAAACGCGACATCTCTCCGGTCTGTCCATCGGCTGTAGCATGACCGTAGACCAATGTGATATCACTGGCACGCTGTAGCAGACGGTGGAAGTAGTAGGCGTAGATAGTTACCTTATGGTCGATGGTGGTCAGACCATAGGCCTTACGGATGCTGTAGGGAATGAAAGAGGTGTCGTTAACGCCACGCGGCATATTCCCTTCGTTGCACGACAACAAGATGATATGATCGAAGTCGAGGTTTCGTGTTTCGAGCACGCCCATGATCTGAATGCCCTCAGCGGGTTCACCGTGGAAAGGAATGGTTGTCGTGCTGACGATCTGGGTGATGAGTCTGTGCAGGGTGATGATGTCTACCGTCAGGTAACCGCTGTCAATAAGACCACTCACGCGGTTCAGAAGCGTGTACATACGGAAGACACTTTCCTGCGTGATGGCCGTAGGATCAGTGATATGAGTGGCGATATGCTTGATGAGGCTCAGGAGCCAGTGAAGCAGATCGGCCGTAAAGGTCTTTGTATCTGTGAGCGGCGAGAAGAGCAGGGATAGTTCCTCGTCACGTGAGAGTTGGGTTGTAGCAGGGTAGTAGATCTTTTTGTCGTTCAGTTCCTTCTGGAGTTCCTGCGCCAATGGTGAGATATGTCTGGCATAGGGGTGTCTGAGTACGGCGTTGATATAACGCAGACGGTAATGGCCTGTCTGCGAAGCAAAACCTACTGTCTGCAAGGTAATGAGTTGGGTAATGAGCGAAGCGACGGGTGTCTGTATCAGTGGATAGCCTGTCGTGACGTTCGCCTTCTCGACATGTTCCGGCAGACAGTGTATCACCGTCTGTAGCAGTCCCTCGTTGCAGAGCACAATGGCCGTCCGTCTGCCTGCTGCTGTGCGTTCTTTGTCGAGCCACTGACTGAGATAGCGCGCCTGGATGTTCTCCGTTGGTGCCGAGATATAAGTGATCTGCTTCTGACGACCGAAGTTCCTATAGATGTCCGCATCATGAATGTCGAGCTCGTTAGGAAACTCGTTAAGGTATTGGGCGATGTAATGTCCGGCCGTATGAAGGTAATACTCGTCGAAGTCCCAATAGAACCGCGCCTTTCCTTCTTTCATTAGTCTGCGGAACAGGGTCTGCTCTACCTGCTGGAGCATATTGAAACCGATAAAGACATAGGTGTCGTAGTTGAACTGAATATGCTCGTCGGTAGCCACCTGACGGTAGAGTGCTCCTTCGTAGGCCATCTGCTGTTCGGCCAGACGTTGATGGAAGGTGTTGTAGATATCACCCATCTTACTCCATAGGCGCAGGAAGCGTTCCTTAAGTTCTGTGTTATGCTCTTCGGAGAAATTACTGAAGAACCGGTGGAGGGTCTCTTTCTGTTCTGGGGTGAGGTAGGAGAGATCGTCAAGTTCATGGATATCCCTAAGATTTGCGAAAACGCGGTCTGCAGGAGCCATATTCTTGTCAAGGTCGTCGAAGTCGGAGAGCAATAGAAGCCCCCAACCGTAGAAATGGTCGAGTGACTCGTCTATGCCTGTACAGGCCGTAAAGCACTTATGCAGTTCGCATACCAGCATGATCGGATCTGCCACCTTCAGACTGGAGTGGTTGCGGAAAAGATCGCTGATCGTGATATAAGTCGGACTCCATAATGGTTTCCCAGCCTTGCGAGCCAGACACTCATTAAGGAAAAGTGAGGCACGCTTATTAGGGAATACCACCGCCACATGGGCGAGGTCTGTACCGTATTTGGAAAGCAGGTCTTCTGCTACATATTCTAAGAAACTCTTCATACTTCTTCAATCTTATTGGAATAGACATACCAAAGGTAACCCGTGATGTGGTGATGGCCCATAGAGGTCAGGAGCTGCATATATTCGCGCACCTGTTCATGATACTCCTCCTTAGGAGCACCAAACTTAAAGTCAACGACAATCCACTCCTGACCGTCTGTCATCACACGGTCAGGACGACGCTCTTTCACTTCTCCGTTCTCCATGGAGAGGATTGTACATTCATTGAAAAGTGTCCAACGGGGTGAGAACCAATCAGCTACCTTCGGATGACTGAGCCGCTTACGTAGCATGTCGGCAATGCGTTCTGCCGTGATGTGCTCGTCGTAAAGCACACCTTCAAACTGCAACCGTTGCAGTGCATCAGGGATATCGTCAACAGTATGAATTGTCGAGAAGATACTATGGAGCACACTGCCCATCTGAATATAGTCTTGCTGCAGGGTATTTTCCTCGTCCTTTTCTTGGATAAAGTCACGACTGCGGTTACTCTGGCGGAAACTGACCTTGCTATCAAAGGTGTCGATAGTAACGCTGACAGCCGTTTCCGGTTGTAGGAAGGGATTGGTTGTATTTGTCTGACTGGCCATACGAGCTTTGCCGGCACTGCTGTCAAGTTTACCGAAATGGAAACGAAGCACTGCCGTCTCATCCTCTTGTCCTTCAAGGGTAGAGGTCGCGAGTTCTTCCTCTCCGACGATCTCGGGCAGCACCTGTTCGATGATGGCAGAGCGACTGCTCTTTGTGTTGCGCTTGCCAATAACCGATAGACTATGGGAGGCACGTGTGAAAGCCACGTAGAGCAGGTTCAGGTTGTCGACCGTATTCTGAAGGTGCTCCTCAAGGTAGTCGGCCTCATAGATCGTACCCATCATCTGCTTCTGACCATAGTCGATAGGCGCGATAGGCAGATTGCTGAAAGGCGCCTCCTCAGGACGGCACCAGAGGATATTACCGCTCTGCTTCTCCAGTTGCCAGTCACAAAAAGGACAGATTACATGGTCGAACTCCAGTCCCTTCGACTTATGGATAGAGATCAGACGGATGCCATTGACCACGTCGCTCTGGATCGTCTTGCGACAGAACGTCTCATCCCATTCATTCAGGAACGTGTCGATGTCCGTCGTGTTCTCGTTGACAAACGTTGTCAGCTGGTCATAGAAGGCACATACATAGGCACTCTGATCCTTGAGCGTCTTCAGGTTGAAGATGGTATAGAGACGCTCTGTGAGATCATAGAGCGGCAGCGTTAGCAGTTCTTCTGTTTGATGGATGTAATCCTCGGGCAACAGCTCGTCGAGGTTGCGGCTTCTCAGCAGTAGTTCCTCGTCACCGCCTGCATTCCCAAGGATGTCGCACTGCCAGGTCTTGACGATGGCAGCCTTCGTCAGCTGGTCTTCTGGATGAACGAGCAGACGCAGGGCATGAATGAGCAGACAGACGGCACTCGATGTATCGAGCCGGAAAGCTTCGTCAGAGACGATGCTCACCTCTGGCATCTGCTCTATGAAGTACTGGGCTATCAACGGAATCAGGGCGTTAGTACGTACGAGGATGGCGATCTTATTCTGAGGGATGCCTTGTGCCAGCTTGTCCCTGACAGCCTCTGCCAACCGACGGAGAGCCTCTTCCTGATAGTCCTCTGCCGGTAGCAGACAGATCTCCACCTCACCTGTCTGCGGACAGTCCTTGGGCACATTCTGTTTGACGTCAGCATAGGCCTTACGCAACTGTTCCGCCTCACTGCCGTTCTGGAGATCTGCCAGTGCCAGATACTCTAACTCCGCTGCTTTGTCGAAGAAGTGGTTATTAAACAAAATGATGTTCTTGTCTGACCGGTAGTTGAAGGCGAGCGTCTGTGTCTGTGTCTGCTGAGCCGTGAATTGCTCCTCGATATTATTGAGCAGGCGCCAGTCACCAGAACGCCAACGGTAGATGCTCTGCTTCACATCACCTACGATGAGGTTACTGCTGTCGGTATGACTCATCGCCTCCGTCAACAGTACCTTGAAGTTCTGCCATTGTACCGTTGAGGTGTCCTGGAACTCATCGATCATCACGTGTTCCAGCTGTGTGCCGATCTTCTCGAAGATAAAGGGCGAGTCACTGCCATCGATGAGTGAGTGCAGCAGCTGTTGGGTATCACTCAACAGGAAACGGTTCGCGTCTTTGTTGAGTTCCCTCACTTTTCGCTCGATGCTCCCGAGCAGACGGAGCTGATTCAGATGCTTCAAGGTAAGGTCAGCCGACTTATAGAGCTTCCATTGACGTGGTCTTTCGTCTATCGCATAACGGAGGATATCGCCTAATGTGGTCTCAGCGAGGGTATAGATCAACTCCCGACGTTCATGTGTCTTCTTGCACCACTTCTCGGGATCACCGAGACAGTCGGTCACTCGCTTGCCGATAATGCTCTCGTCAAACACACCTGCCTTTAACTTCAGGAAGAAACCGCATACGCCCGTTCGATTAAAAGAAAAATCGTCAATCGTCAGTCCCTCTCCGTTGAGCGTGTCGAAGAAACTCTCGGCAATCTCCTTCATCCTCTCCAAGGCGACCTGACGGATCTCTTTCAGACGGGCCGTATAGTCCTCGAAGAACCCTGGCTGCTCCAGCTTCTGTTCCAGAGCCTTGCCCACTTTCTTGTAGTCGTCGCGGAAGATGGTGCGGCCGAAGGTTTTGATCTGTCCGATAACGTTCCATGACTTGTCGTCGGAGATGTTCTCCATGATGTATTTCATCATCCATTGCAGCAGCACGTCCGTCACACTGAGGTCTTCTATCAACCGGTCGACGGCCAGTTCCTCTACCTGTACGTCGTTGAGGCCGATACGCAGGTTGGTCGTCAGATCTAATTCACGTGCCATATTACGGAGCACACTCTGGAAGAATGTGTCGATCGTTTCTACACGGAAGTAGTTGTAGTTATGCAATAGGTTCGTCAGGGCAATGCCAGCCCGTTGACTGATCACTTCCGGCAATAGACCCGTCTTCCCCTGCACCATCTCCATATACCTGTTTGAGGCGGGCAGTTGTTTCCAGATGCCATAAAGCTGACTGATGATACGCATCTTCATCTCCTCGGTAGCCTTGTTTGTAAAGGTCACGGCGAGGATATTTCTGTAGCTCTGCGGATCTTTGATCAGCAGACTAATGTACTCTGTGGCGAGCGTGAAGGTTTTTCCGCTGCCAGCACTGGCCTTATATACTGTGAGGGGTCTTACCATCGTTTAAAGAGTTCAAAATCAAATTTTACACCGATACGGTCGAAGTGTGTGTTGCGGAAACTGGCGAAGGCACCAACCGATATGTAACGGTTCGTAAACCCGTAGCCTATTTCATAGTAAGGACGTGATTTCTCCAATAATACGGAACTGATATAGAGACGTTCCTTCTCGATATACCGGCCCAGATAGGGGATCCAGGTTGCAAACAACAATGGCGACTCGTACGACACGTTACCACGTATGTAGTAGTCCGACTCATTGTATTCACGTTCCCTGAGCAACTGGAAATTACCGCTCCAGTCATCGTCCCATCCTTCTGGCAGGTTCTCATCACGGAAGTTGGCGAAGTCCATAAACAGGTTCTCCTTGTTCGTGTAGAATCCACCGCCTGCACGGAGATTCAGCAAACGTAGTCCAGGTATCTTGTGCTTCCACGAACCGTCGATCTCCCACAGCTCGTAGTCTACATGCGAACCGAAGACGCCTTTGATGCCGCGTTCGAAGTCAATGGAGAACATTGGTCCTTTGTCAAGCCATGGCAACAGTTTAATACCGATCATCGGTGCGAAACTTCGGTAGTGTACAGACATTCCGTACTCGTCCATCAGAGCCTTGTTAATGGCGGTACGCTCGTGGTAGATGAATCCTGTCTCGATGTCGATCCAGTCGAAGAGCATGATGTTGTTTTGTACTTGTAAATGGTTGTCCTTAAACAGATCTGCGTCTGTCTGTTCGAAGTCAATCGTGTCCTGATGTGCCTCATTGATCGTGTTCATCACACTGGTGTTGCTGATGCGGTTGCCATTTCCTACGATGATCTCTGCATAACCGTTACGTTTTGGGTTGTACGTCATTCGTAGCGGTGCTGTGAAGTATAGCTGCTTCTGTTTGAAGTTATAGCCGACAGTAGGATTGAACGTCAGATAACGGTGTTTCGAGAAGGCATACTGGGCACGTAGTTTCATCTTATAGCGCCAACCTCTGCTGTGACTGTAACTCAGGTAGAGCGGATTGATAATGGGCGAGATCCTCAGATACACATCCTCCGACTCGGCTTTGATCGGAGTCACAAGGTTATCACCGATGGTGTTCCACAGGAAATCTCCCAGTCCACGGCGCTTCTCTTTGATAGAGTCGGCGTTAAGACTATCTTGTCTGACACGCTCGTCGTAGGCTTCGTAGATCAACTTGTCGCTTTCCGATAAAGGAATCGGACGTATGGAGTCCATCATTTCCCGACTCGACACTGTCTGCATGGTGTCGGGCAATGACAATGGATTGTGGTAGGCGGCATCAAACAGAGCCGATATACGATTTCCCATAAAACGGAAGGTCGCGGCCGTAGAGCACCTCGACGACATCAGGGCTTGTCCCCCTTCTTCGCCAAGCTGTATCTCCGTACGGAAACTGATCATGTCGAATTCACCGTTCAACAGAGTTTTGATGATGCGTCCCGTTTCTGTCTCTATGATGGCATAGCCGTTCAATAGCTGAGTATTATAGAGTTTCGGACGGAAGTCTAATCTCGTCGTACCGTCGTCCTGCAGACTCTGACTGAAACGGTAATAGTGACGATTGTGCCTGTTGAAAGGCGAGAGCATATGTCCTTCATAGAGAGCAATGTCGTAAATGTTCGGTGTCATCAGATCCACGAGTGCCGACATGGCCATACGGTTACGACGGATTGTGCCCGTCAACACCTGACTGTTGATGTTATAATCGTGGGCATTGTTGAAGGTCACCTTTGAGTACGATTCACGAATATACTCCCTCGGGTCTTTCACCAGGTATCGCATGGAGGGGATGACCCTGAGGAGGATGTTACGCTTCTCGACATTAAAGCGGAACTTAGCGTAGACATTATCCTGCAGCGACCTGATAGAGTCGTTGTTTGCCCGCTGATAGTCGTAGATACGTTGCAGGATCAGTGAGTCGTTTTTAATTTTGGCAGAAACCTCACACCTCGCACATAAAGTGACAGTTGTGATGAGGATTCTGGTAAATAGTTGATAATATCTCAATGCTTTATTCTAACTTCTCTTGAAGGTACTTCCCCGTGAGACTCTGCGGACAAGCGGCCACATCCTCAGGTGTGCCGGCAACTACCAGATCGCCGCCCTTGTCACCGCCGTCAGGACCGAGGTCTATCACGTGGTCGGCACATTTGATGATTTCCATGTTATGCTCAATCACAAGGATGCTGTGTCCCCTGCTGATCAGGGCGTTGAAAGCATCGAGCAGTTTGCTGATATCATGGAAGTGCAGACCCGTAGTCGGCTCGTCGAAGATGAAGAGGGTGGGCTCTTGCCTTTCTTGTCCGATAAAGTAGGCCAACTTCACACGCTGGTTCTCACCGCCCGACAGTGTCGAGGAGTTTTGTCCCAGTTTGATATAACCCAGTCCTACATTCTCCAACGTCTTCAGTCGCTTCACGATCGTCTTGCACATCTGTGCTTGCTCCTTGCTCCTAACGTCTTGCTCCTTGCCCTTTGCTCCTTGCCCCTCGAAGAAGCCAACGGCTTCCGAAATCGTCATATTCAGCACATCGTCGATGTTCTTTCCATTGAAGTTCACGTCGAGGATATCCTTCTTGAACCGATGACCGTGACAGACCTCACACTCTAATACCAGGTCAGCCATAAACTGCATCTCTACGGTGATTACACCAGCACCCTTACACTCCTCACATCGACCTCCGTCGGCATTGAACGAGAAGTACTGTGAAGTAAAGCCCATCTGCTGACTCAGTGGCTGGTCGGCGTAGAGGTCACGTATGGCGTCGTAGGCCTTGACGTAGGTGGCAGGATTAGAGCGTGTGCTCTTGCCGATGGGGTTCTGGTCGACGAACTCCACATGCTTGATGGCGTCAATATCGCCTGCTATTCCCAGATATTCGCCTGGCGCGTCGTAGACATCGCCTAAGTGGCGCTTCAGGGCAGGGTAGAGGATACCCTTAATCAGACTCGACTTACCCGAGCCTGAAACACCCGTCACCACCGTCATCACGTTCAATGGTATCTGTACGTCGATACCCCGCAGGTTGTTCATCCTGGCACCCTTGATGTCGATATATCGGTTCCATGGTCTGCGACTTGTAGGCACCGGAATCTTTTCCTCTCCTGTGAGAAACTTCACCGTATAACTCCTCGGCCACTTCTCTGTGGCAGGAGTATTGTCTGAACTCCTAATCTCAGAAGCATCCCCGTCGAACACAATCTCTCCTCCCAGTCGTCCTGCGTCGGGACCGATGTCTATCAGATGGTCGGCGGCACGCATAATCTCCTCGTCGTGCTCTACCACCACGACGGTATTACCCAATGACTGCAATTCTTTCAGCACATGAATCAGTCGGTCGGTATCTCTGGAATGCAGTCCGATACTGGGTTCATCGAGGATGTACAGTGATCCTACCAGTGAACTGCCAAGCGATGTACAGAGGTTGATGCGCTGACTCTCACCGCCCGAGAGTGTATTCGAGAGTCGGTTGAGCGTCAGATAGCCAAGTCCCACATCCAGAAGGAATTGTAGTCGACTGATAATCTCCTTCAGCAGCCGTTTTCCTACCTCTGCATCGTGCGGTTCCAGTTCCAGGTGGTCGAACCACTCCTTTAGTCTGACCACGGGCATTTGTACGAGATCAGTGATGCTGCGTCCGCCGATTTTTACGTATTCTGCCTCGGGCTTCAGTCGCGTACCGTGACACTTCGGACAGTTCGTCTTACCCCTGTAACGGGCCAGCATTACTCGGTACTGAATCTTGTATTGGTTCTCCCTCACCATATCGAAGAATGCGTCAATACAGGGTCGTTCCTTCTTACCATTGTCCGAAGGTAGACCGTGCCAGAGCCAGTCCTTCTGTTGCTGACTGAGGTTCATATAGGGCTCGAAGATTGGAAAGCCGTTTTGCGCCGCATGACGGATAAACCACTGCTGCCATTCCATCATCTTATCACCGTGCCAGCATACCACGCAACCGTCGTAGACCGAAAGTGTTGTGTTAGGGATGACCAGCTTCTCATCGATACCAATGATACGACCGAATCCCTGACACTCAGGACAGGCACCGGCGGGAGAGTTGAAGGAGAACATCTGATCGCTCGGCTCCTCGAACGACATGCCGTCGGCCTCGAACTTCATCGAGAAGTCGTAGAAGATGGATGGCGGGAAGAGTAGTCTTAGTTCCCCATGTCCCTCGAAAAAAGCTGTCTCAGCCGAGTCCACCAATCGGGCGATAACATCCTTCGAATCATCCACGCCCATGCGGTCGATAACCAGGAAGATTTCCCCTCCTGAGTAGGAGGGGCCATGGGTGGTCTGATTAGCAGCAAGATATTCATCTATCCTCTGAAAATCCCCATTGACATATATGCGGGCATATCCCTCCAACTGATACGTTTTCAGCTGCTGCTCCATGGTGCGCCCTTCGTGCAGATGGATCGGTGCCATCACCATAAAGCGCGTACCCTTTGAGAACTCCAGCATCTTCTGTACCACGTCCTCTGTGGAGTGTTTCTTCACCTCCTCTCCGCTCACGGGCGAGAACGTGTGTCCTATGCGCGCGTAAAGCAAACGGAGATATTCGTATATCTCCGTCGAGGTGCCCACCGTCGAACGCGGGTTCCTCGATATCACCTTCTGTTCGATGGCGATAGCCGGCGGTATGCCTCGGATGAAGTCGCACTCGGGTTTGTTCATCCTACCGAGGAACTGTCGGGCATAGCTCGACAAACTCTCTACATAACGCCGTTGGCCTTCGGCATATAAGGTGTCGAAGGCCAAAGATGATTTGCCGGAGCCACTGACTCCGGCAATCACTACGAATTGGTTTCGGGGTATCTTGACGTCAATGTTCTTCAGATTATTGACCCTCGCCCCCTTAATCTCTATCGAATCGCTCAATTTTCAATTATCAATCTTCAATTTTCAATTAAAGAATGCTCTTCACTGCCTCCAGCATACCGACGCTCTTGATGAGGTCGAGATCCTGCTTCACCATGGCGTTCAGGCCTTCGATCTTGTTCAGGTCCTCCTGCCAGATGAACTCAGCGCCCAGCACACCGTCGGCCACCTTCTGGGTGTCACCGGTAGCCCACAGCTCCTTCAGCAGATCCATGATCTTCTGGTCGTCGTTGGGCACAATCTCTGTGCCGTCCTCGCGCTTACCACCCTTATAGTATGTGATGATGGCAGCCAGACCGAATACCAGTCCCTTCGGCAGCTCGCCCTTGCGCTCCAGATAGGTCTTCACGCCTGGGAGGTCGCGGGCCTGGAACTTCGGGAAACTGTTGAGCATGATGCTCGTCACCTGATGGTCTACGTATGGATTGTCGAAGCGCTCCAGCACATCACCGGCAAACTTTTCCAACTCCTCGATAGGCAGGTCGAGTGTCTGCATCAGCTCGTCGAATTGTACCTTGTGAATATACTTTGAGATTACCTCGTGGTTGCAGGCATCGCGGACAATGTTCACACCGCTCAGGAAAGATACAGGACTCAGTACGGTGTGTGGGCCGTTCAGGAGCGTCACCTTACGCTTGTGGTAGGGCTCCTCTGAGGGCACGAACAATACATGCAGACCCGCCTTGTCGGCGGGGAACTCCTTGGCTACCTCTCTTGGAGCCTCGATCACCCACAAGTGGAAGTTCTCGGCCTGTACGACGAGGTTGTCGCGGTACGAGATCTTCTCTTGAATCTCTGCAATCTCCTTGCGGGGGAAGCCTGGCACGATACGGTCGACGAGGGTAGCATAGACGCCGCAAGCCTCCTCGAACCACTTCTTGAAGTCGTTGCCCAGGTTCCACAGGTCGATATACTTATAGATGCACTCCTTCAGCACGTGGCCGTTCAAGAAGATCAGCTCACAGGGGAAGATGATCAGACCCTTCGTCTTGTCGCCGTTGAAGGTCTGATAACGACGGTACAGCAGCTGCACCAGCTTACCAGGATAGCTGCTGGCTGGCGCATCCTCCAACTTACAGCTGGGGTCGAAGGCGATACCGGCCTCGGTTGTATTAGAGATCACGAAACGGATCTCGGGCTGGTCGGCCAGCGCCATGAAGGCAGTGTTCTGCGTATAGGGGTTCAGGGCACGACTGATTACGTCGATACGCTCTAGGGTGTTCACGGGCTTGCCGTTCTCACGTCCCTGCAGGTTCACATGGTATAGACAGTCCTGAGCGTTCAGCCAGTCTACCATACCCTTTTCGATGGGCTGCACGACGACCACACTTCCGTTGAAGTCGGTCTTCTGGTCCATATTCCAGATAATCCAATCTACGAATGCACGGAGGAAGTTACCCTCACCGAACTGAATCACCTTTTCAGGCATCACGCTCTTAGGAGCGAATTGTTTGTTTAGCGGTTTCATTTTTAAATATTGTTTAGAAATTCTTTATTTGCGAGTGCCAAAGCCAGTGCAAACCGAATATAGAGAACTCGCTCTTTGCTGAGGTGTAGCCTGGACTATCGGACGTTGTTAAACGGCTGCAAAGATAGTGATAATTCGTGAAACCTCCAAATCTTTTCCTACATATATTGTTAAAATCCACGAAAACCTTTGCGTCACTTTTTTCTTCTCAAACGTGCTCTTATAATGAAGAACAATAAGAACGTGATAGCAATGATAGCTACGATAGCTACGCATGCATACATCTGTATCTTATGAACGTTCAGTCGCTCTTGCTCTATCAGGAAGTCCAAGTTGATGTCGTTCACGGTCAACGTCGATATCTCATTGTTACGCTGATCCTTCGCCCTCAGCAGTTCGAAGAGCGTATCGCGTTCTTTCTGTAAGTCGCCCTTTATCTCATAGATAGTAGCCAGGAAATAGAGTCGTCCTACCTCGTCACGAATTGAGTCGCACGTTACAATGGCCTTATCAAAGTTCCCGTCGTATGTAGCGCGCCCCATTTCCACATACTTCTGGTACATTTTAAATTCCCAGTTGGGGTGTTCCTTCTTGATCTTCTCAATCTCGCCGACACATTTATAGAAAGTGGATTTGTCGTTGTGCCCAAATGCCACCATCGCCTTCAGTGCTAACGAGCCGCAAAGGTCTTCGGGGTCTTTAGCCATATCGATGGCTTTATCAGCCCAGACATAGCCTTCCAGTCCTTTTTCAAGGTTCTTGAAGATGCAGATGTTGGCCAATGTCTGGTATATCCGTAGCAGGGCATCGTGTGCTTTGTTAGGGTCGACCAATTCTGCGGCTTGCTGTAGGTGCTGCTTGGCAAGTACGTTGTCCTCGCGCATGCCATAGAAAACCCCCATCAGGTAGTCTACCATGTAGTAGAAGTCCTCAGCCTTAGCTTCCTTTAGCTCGTTTTTCAGCTGTTCCATTTTCTGGAGTGCATTGCGAAAGTGGTTATGTTGTATGTCGTAGTTAATCTCCTTCTCCCACAATTGGTAGTACTTCTGCTCGTTGTTCTTGCCCTTCAGGAAGTTACGATAGTTATCAACAGCCTTGTAAAACTCTGACTCATTAGTACCATCATAATAGATTGACACAACCTGCTCCAGATGTGCTTCTTCATCCACACCCTTAGCTAATGCAATGTTGAAACATACGAGCAGAAATGATAAGATGAGTGACGCTTTCATATAAATCATATAGTTATAGTTTCTGGATGCAAAGATAAGAATAATCTCTGTAAGACGAGTTGCCATTGCCTTAAACTATGTTAACGCATAATCTGTAACCCCTGGAAAGCGAACTTCACAGAGGTGAAGGGCTGATAAGTGAAAGAGCGACGATTAACGCAGCCTGTGATATGTACAGCATACACACGGACTATAAATAGGTGGCCCTGCCTTGGGCAAAGACCAACAAACAGGTCAATAACCCCATGAAACTGGCCACCTACAATATTAAAAGGTTCGAATCGATTGTATTATTAGCGGGCGCTAACGTATTTGTGGAGCGTAGCGCGGACGGCGCCAGGACCAGCATAGAGCTCTTTGACCATACCCTCTATCTGCTCACCGAAACCTGCCTTGTAGAGGTCGAGACCGAACACGTCCTTGCGGCTGTAAAGGGCCCTTAGACAACTCCAGTCCTGATCGGGTTTGCCGATCTCTAACGGGGCGACGATGGCCTGCAGTTCTGCCAGCATGGGATCGGGAGAGGGCTCAAATGGTGTGCCGTCGTCCTTGATGCCCTTCAGATAGCGGGCGTAGCCGGCCAGTGTGAGCGGAATAAGCTCGAGGTTGCTCATGTCGAGACCGCGCGCGATGTACTTCTTGATAGTCTCGCCGAAACGGATGGGCAGCTTCTGACTGGTATCCATGGCGATGCGCTGAGGAGCGTCGGGCATGAATGGGTTTGGCAAGCGGCGCTTGATGACGGCACCGATAAACTCGTAAGGATTCAGTACGCCTGGATCAACTACTACAGGCATTGATTCGATATAGCCAATTTTCTTTACAAAGTTGCAGAGGTCCTCGTCGGCCATCTCGGCAGAGATGAGTGTGAAGCCCAGCATGCAACCATAGATACTCATGGCTGTGTGGAGCGGGTTGAGACAGGTGGTTACCTTCATGGTCTCTACCTTATCAACGGTTTCGCGAGTGGTGTAGAGGGCGCCACCCAAATCCAATGGTGGGCGACCGTTGGTGTAGTTATCCTCGATGACGAGATACTGTACCTCTTCGGCGTTCACGAACGGAGCGGTGAAGGTGTGCTTCTCGGTCTCGATATAGTCGTTGTCCTCAAATCCGTCGGCAGCGAGCATCTCTTTTACCTTCTCGTGTGGGCGAGGGGTAATCTTGTCGATCATCGACCAAGGGAAGGTGATTTTTTTCTCGTCCTTCAGGTAGCTGAGGAATGCGGCAGGTACCAATCCGTCGTTCACCCAGCGCTCGGCATAGGCCATCACGCCAGCCTTCACCTTGTCGCCATTGTGCGAGCAGTTGTCCATGCTCTGAACGGTGAGTGGCAGCTCTCCGGCATTGAAGCGCTCGAGCAGCAGTGCGCATACCTTACCCATAGCGAATACGGGCTTCAGTCCGCGAGCCAGGTCGGCCTCGTTGAAGGTGTAGCCCTTCTCGGTGATGGTGAACGAGATCATCTGCAGCGATGGGTTCTTGAAGATTTCAACCAGGCGGTTCCAGTCGTTGAACTGTGGGTCGGCCTTGAGTGCTTCGGTAACGCTGGCGATGACCTTCTTCTCGATAGAGCCATCGGAGCAGAGGTTGACGCAGAGCGAGAGATTATTGTAAGGGGCGTAGGCCTTGTCGATGACCTCGAAGTCGAAGGTCTCGGCAACAATCACGCCGCGGTCGTACTTACCAGTGTTGAGGGCGTCGTTCAGGATAGCAGCGGGGAATGCGCGGAAGATGTTTCCGCCGCCGAAGTGAACCCATGTGGGCTCTTTGGCTGTTTTCTCGCGAACGGCTTTGATGTCAAACTTAGGAAGCTGATAGTCTTTTGCTTCCCATTCAGCGGCGCTAAACTGCCCGCTAATAATATCATTCAGTTTCATATTTATAAATCAATCAAAAAATCCGGGTTGTTTGTATTCGATACCTAACTCGCGATCGACGGTGGCGAGGATGCCCTGTACCTGACCCATGGCGAACATGCGGCCGAGTAGGGTATAGCCAGCGTTATGTCCGTGACTGCTCTCATCCAGAATGCCACCAGGCTCATCGGTGAAAGTCATACCGTGATCCACACGCATGGGCAGCGCTGGGTTTTCCTTCTCGAAAATGCGGCACAGCTCAATCAAGTCGGCACGTCCGCCCAGATGACTGGCCTCGGTGAAGTCGCCATTAGGGAAGATATGGCATGAACGCAGGTGAACGAAGTGTGTGCGCGAGGCAAATTTCTTCGCCAGCTCAACCACGTTGTTATAGGCACCAGCAGAGAGCGAACCAGCGCAGAAGGTAAGTCCGTTATGCTTGTTGGGAACAGCATCCAGGAACCACTGGATATCTTCCTCGGTACGTACGATACGTGGCAATCCGAGAATCTCGATAGGGGGATCGTCGGGGTGAACGCACATGTTCATGTTGCACTCCTCGCAAACAGGCATGATAGCCTCGAGGAAGTACTTCATGTTGGCGCGCAACTTAGCCTTGTCGATGCCTTTATACAGGTCGAGGAACTCGCGGAACTTCTGGATAGGAGCCTCGTCGTTCTCGCTGAAGTTACCTGATACAAAGCCCTGAGTCTTAATCACAATATTCTCTACCAGTTTGTGGTCCTTCTCTGGTGTCATGGTCTTAGCCAGCTCGTCGCACTCAGCAATCACGCTGCGACCTTCGCCCCATCCCTCGGGGAACTGGAACTTCTCCCATTCCTCGCGAGCACCTGGACGCTTCAGGATATAAATGTCGAAATAAGCAAATTCGGCATAGTTGAAATACAGGTTAGTGGCACCGTTAGGATTGTCGTGGAACAAATCGGTACGAGCCCAGTCGAGTACAGGCATAAAGTTGTAGCAGATGCAGTGGATGCCTTCAGCAGCGAGGTTGCGCAGACTCTCTTTGTAAACCTCGATCTGGTGATCGCGATCAGGACCGCCGTATTTGATTGTCTCAACAACGGGCAGCGACTCTACTACGCTCCAGCGCATGCCGTAGCTCTCGATGTACTCACGCAGGTCGCGAATTTTTTCGCGAGTCCAAACTTCGCCAAGGGGTACATCGTGCAGGGCGGTAACAATGCCCTCAACACCGATTTGTCTGAGTTGTGCAAGAGTAATCTTATCCTTCTTGCCAAACCATCTCCATGTTCTTTCCATAATTAGTTATTATTTTGATTTGCTATATTTTTTGATGCTGCAAAATTACGCAATTATTGGCACATAAGGTTGTGTTTTTAGCTCATTTCTTTGTTGATTTGTACTTTTTTAGCTTATTTCCCATGATGAGCTCGCGAAAATCGAAGCGATTGCTACCTTGAGGCCCCATTGCGGTGGGAATGCTGGCTGCTTCGCCCTCCATACCGTAACGATTCATGGCTGTAACGGCATAATACAAGGTGCGCCCCTTATGGGGTACGGTAATCGATAAATCACGCTGACGGGTAGCAATCAGGTTCTCGGGATTGTTCACATCCACGGGAAGTGTTTCTGAGGCATAGACATTATATAATAGATAGTCGGCACCCGAATTGTCGGTAGCTTTTTGCCACGAGATGATATCATTGCTCAAACCGCGTTTCAGCTGCAAATGGTTAACTGCCGAAGGCGCTTGCTTGCCTGCCCACGTCATTGGTGGAATCAAGGCTGGAACCATATTAAAGTCGCAGGTAAAATCGTAGATACCTTTGGTATTGTCGGTAAAGAACTTACTGCGGAAGAAGGTGTGCCCCAGTCCCAGGTCGCGTAGCACGTTCATCTCGCGGGTAATCACATCCAGATTCCAGTTTTTTTCGCGAGGATGCATCATGTAAACAGCCAGTCCAGGAACCACCATGCGCCCATAGCTATGCTCCGACCAATCTACAGCAAAAGGGAAGAAGTTATTGCCCTGAAAATACATCATGGGGAACAGTGCGTCCATCAGTCCGTCGCGCAGCCAACCTTGGGCGTCCTGGCAGACGGTAGTGTTTGCATTCCAACCCGAACTTTTGTATCTGGTTAGGTCGTCGTATTTGCCTATAGGCGAGCAAGATAGCTTAATCCATGGTTTTAAACCTTTAACTGCACGATTAATCTTGCGAACGATGTCGGTGATGTACTGTCTTCCTTGTGGGCGCGACACTTTCAGCTTCCAGGTTTCGGGGTAGCGGATGTAATCCAGATGGATACCATCTACATCGTAATTGCGGGTAACTTCGGCACAGAACTGAGCCAGATAATCGCCCGTTTGTGGCTTTTCGGGATCCATATATCCCTCGTCGCCAATCTTACGAATCAGCGATGGGTATTTCTGTCGGAGCTGCTTGCAGCCAGCACCATTCCATTTACCCACAGGGATGGTCACAATCCATGCGTGGCACTCCATTCCACGCTTATGGCACTCGTTAATGCAGAACTGCAGTGGGTCGTAGCTGGCTGCTCTGCCAGGATGGCCAGTGATGCATCCATCCCAAGGTTCGATGTTGGTAGGGAAAATCGTGGTAGCGCGCACTCGGGTTTGGATGAGTACGGTATTGATACCAGCCTGCTGGAATTGGTCGAGAATCGATATCAACTCTCGCTGCTGGGTAGTTGTAGAGTAGGAGTGCGGCCAGTCGATTCCCCCGATGGTGGTAAGCCATACGGCTCTTACTTCATGTTTCGGCGTGCTCGCTTTGGTACTTAGCACAAGTGCTAAAAGCACGAAAATATGTATAATTGTCTTCAAAATGATATTTTTTTTGATAATTTTGGTGCAAAGTTACTTTATTTTTTCCATTTCTCAAATAAAAACACTACTTTTGCACAAAAATAATTCTAAAAATAGCTAAAGAAAGATGATTTCATTTGTATTGAGTCTTGTAGCTCTTGTATTGGGCTACTTGTTCTATGGTAGATTCGTGGAGCGTGTATTCGGTCCCGATGATCGTGTGACGCCAGCTGTTGCCAAAGCTGATGGCCTAGACTACATCGTACTTCCTTCATGGAAAATCTTCATGATCCAGTTTCTCAACATTGCAGGCACAGGACCTATCTTTGGTGCTATCATGGGTGCCAAGTTCGGTCCGGTAGCCTATCTGTGGATTGTTTTTGGTTGTATTTTTGCCGGTGCCACCCACGATTATCTGTCGGGCATGCTGTCTATGCGTCATGATGGTGCAGGCCTGCCGGAACTCATCGGTCAGTATCTGGGCAAGACCACCAAGAATATCATGCTGGTGTTCACCGTGCTGCTGCTCATTATAGTAGGTGCGGTGTTTGTCTATTCGCCAGCCGAGATTCTGCATTCTATAGGTGGTGACACCCTTATGTGGATTATCATCATTTTCAGCTATTATGTCATTGCCACCATGCTGCCTATTGACAAGATTATAGGCAAGGTCTATCCCCTGTTTGCTTTCTCGCTGCTGTTCATGGCAGGTGCGCTCATGGTTTGGCTGTTCCTGCACTGGCCCACAGTGCCCGAGCTATGGAACACCTTCTACAACCTTGGTGCCGCCACCCATCCCGACACATGGAAGGACCATATCTTCCCAGCCCTGTTTATCACAGTAGCCTGTGGTGCCATCTCCGGTTTCCATGCCACTCAGAGTCCTCTCATGGCTCGTTGTGTCAAGAGCGAGCATATGGGTCGCCCCATCTTCTATGGCGCTATGATTACCGAGGGTATCGTAGCCCTCATCTGGGCCACTGTCTCTTCATGGTTCTTCTATGGCAATCCAGCCCCAGGCTACGAACTGATTGAGCAGGCTACAGCAGGCTTCCAGACCTCAGCCCCCGCAGTGGTCAATTTAGTGTGCAACAACTGGTTGGGCGTGGTAGGTGCCATCCTTGCTATGCTGGGTGTGGTAGCCGCGCCAATCACTTCTGGCGACACCGCCTTCCGTTCAGCCCGTCTGATTGTGGCCGAGTGGTTGAAGCTGGACCAGCGCCCCATCCCCAAGCGTCTGATGATCTGTGTGCCCATGTTTGCATGCTCTATCGCCATGCTGGTATGGCAGATAGAGAATCCCGACGGTTTCAACACCATTTGGCAGTACTTTGGTTGGAGCAATCAGGCCCTCAGTGTTTTCACCCTTTGGACTATCACGGTCTATCTGGTTCGCCAGCACAAGTGCTTCTGGATCACGCTGATTCCCGCCCTGTTCATGACCACTGTCTGTACCACCTACTTCTTTGTGTCTCAGCAGATGTTAGGTTTGAGCAACAATGGCTATTGGGGCGGTGTGGCCTGTCTGGCAGTAGCTATCATCTGGTTTGCGCTATGGTACAAAAAGAATAATAATAACTAAAAAGTTTTAGCTTATGAAAAAGTTGATGATGGCTGCCATCGCCTTATTGATGGCTGTTAGTGCAAACGCACAGTATCTGAACGACTCTGAAAAAGTATTCTCACAGGATAAGTGGTACGTAGGTGCCTCACTCTCAGGTTTGGATTTGAACTATCACAAGGGTAGCGATTGGACCTTCGATCTTCATGCCAAAGGCGGTTATCTCATTGCCGACGACTGGATGATTACCGGTTTGGTAGGTTATCGTGCTCAGACCGATTTTCCATCGGTGGTACAGTTGGGTGCCGGATTGCGTTATTACTTTGAGAGTTGCGGTGTGTATGCAGGTGCTACAGCCAAGTATGTACATTGCGACGACTTCAGCGATTTCCGTCCTGAGCTGAGCGTAGGTTACGCTTACTTCCTGACAGGAAAGCTCACTATTGAGCCTGAGGTATATTACGAGCACAGCACCAAGGACTCTAACTATTCAGGATTTGGTGTGCGCCTTGGATTTGGAATATACTTTTAAGAATTGAAGAATTGAAAAATTGAAGAATTAAAGAATAAAAAAATAAAAGAATAAAAAAGAATTAAAGTATTTATGTTAAGTGTAGATGAATTGGTTGACAGACTGATAGATCTGTCGTTTGCCGAAGATATAGGCGATGGCGACCACACTACCTTGTGCTGTATCCCTGAGGATGCAATGGGTAAGAGCCATCTGCTGATTAAGGAAGATGGTATCTTGGCAGGAGTAGAAATTGCGAAAGAAGTGTTCCACCGTTTCGACCCCACCATGCAGGTAGAGGTGTTGATGCAGGATGGAACCCGCGTCAAGAAAGGCGATATCGCCATGATTGTTTCAGGAAAGATTCGTTCACTGCTGCAAACCGAGCGCCTGATGCTGAACATCATGCAGCGCATGAGTGGCATTGCTACCATGACCGATAAGTATGTGAAGCGTCTGGAGGGTACCAGCACCCGTGTGCTTGATACCCGTAAAACCACACCTGGTATGCGTATGCTCGAGAAGCAGGCCGTAAAGATTGGTGGTGGTTGCAATCACCGTATCGGCTTGTTTGATATGATTCTACTCAAGGATAACCACGTAGATTTTGCCGGTGGTATCACTAACGCTATCGATCGCTGCCATAAGTATCTCGAGGAGAAGGGCTTGAACCTGAAGATTGAGATCGAGGTTCGCTCGTTCGATGAGTTGCAGCAGGTACTGGATCACGGTGGTGTGGACCGTATCATGCTCGATAACTTCAGCGTGCCCGATACCAAGAAGGCGGTTGATATTATCAACCATCGTTATGAGACAGAATCGAGCGGCGGTATCACCTTCGATACCATCCGTGATTATGCTGAACAGGGTGTAGATTTCATCAGCGTTGGTGCGCTCACACACTCTGTTAAGGGACTCGACATGAGTTTCAAAGCTTGTGACTAATATATAATAATGTATATGAAAAGAAAACTGATACTAGCAATTGCGCTGATGGCCGTAATGGGCGCATCGGCATGTACTAACTTTATTGTTGGCAAGAAAGCCAGCGCCGACGGTTCGGTGTTTGTAACTTATAATGCCGACTCGTATGGCGCATTCATGCCCCTCTATCACTATCCCGCTGCCAAGCATCAGCCTGGCGATATGCGTAAGGTGTACGAGTGGGATACAAACAAGTATTTAGGTGAGATAGCTGAGGCTGCCGAGACCTATAATGTGATTGGTAACTCTAACGAGTGGCAGGTAACTATCGGTGAGACTACCTTTGGTGGTCGCCACGAGATGGCCGACTCAACAGGTGTTATCGATTATGGTTCGCTTATCTACATCGCCCTGCAGCGTTCTAAGACAGCTCGCGAGGCCCTGCAGATTATGACTTCGCTCGTTGAGCAGTATGGTTACTACTCTGAGGGTGAGACCTTCTCTGTAGCTGATAAGGACGAGGCTTGGATGCTGGAGATGATGGGCTGCGGTCCTGATCGCACCAAGTCGAAGGAGCGCACCGTTTGGGTAGCTGTACGCATTCCTGATAATGCAGTAGCAGCTCACGCTAACCAGAGTCGTATCACCAAGTTCCTGGATGGTCGCTATGTACAGGTAAAGATGAAGGACCTGTTTGGCAAGAAGTATGCCGTAAACGGTAAGAAGCCTGTTCCCAACCTGATGCTTTGCTCAAGCAATGTAGTAAGCTATGCACGTGCGATGGGCTGGTTTGATGGTAAGGATGCCGACTTCAGTTATAATGCTGCCTACGCTGCTCCCGACTTTTCGGGTCGTCGTTTCTGCGAGGCTCGTGTTTGGAGTTTCTTCAACCGCTTTGCCGACGATTTCTCGGAGTACGTTCCCTATGCAGCTGGTAAGGAGAAGAATGCTAAGGAGATGCCACTTTGGATTATCCCTAACAAGAAGGTAACCATCCAGGATCTGCGCGATGCTATGCGCGATCACTACGAGGGCACACCATTCGCTCTCGATACCAATATCGGTGGCGGTATCTATCAGATGCCTTATCGTCCAACACCTCTTACATTCAAGGTGGGCGAGCAGGATGTATTCAACGAGCGTCCTATCTCAACCCAGCAGACTGCTTGGAGCTTTATCTCACAGATGCGTAGCTGGATGCCTCGCGAGGTTGGTGCTTGTTTCTGGTTTGGTAACGACGATGGTAACATGGTGGCTTACACACCTATGTACTCTTGTATCACACGTCGCCCCAAGTGCTTTACTGAGGAGGGTGCCGATGACGTAACTTTCTCGATGGACAATGCTTTCTGGGTTTGCAACTGGGTTAGCAATATGGTTTATCCTCGTTACTCACAGTTGTTCCCAACCCTGCAGGCTGTTCGCGATTCGCTCGACGCTTCGTATGCTCAGCTTCAGCCTGAGATCGAGGCTAAGGCCCTCGCATTGCCTACAGCCGAGGAGCGTGTGAAGTTCCTGACTAATTACAGCTGCAAGAAGGGCGACGAGATGATTGCCCGTTGGCAGAAGCTGGCCTTCTTCCTGATTGTGAAGTTTAACGATATGGCTGTTAAGCCAACAGATGCTAACGGCACTTTCCTGCGCACACCTTATGGACATGGTGCACGTGCAGAGCGTCCTGGTTATCCTGAGCAGTATGCGCGTGATTTGTTGAAGCAGACAGGCGACAAATATCTTGTACCAGCGGAGGAGAAGAAATGAGCACATTGAAAGCCGCACTCTTCGACCTCGATGGTGTAGTATTCGACACAGAACCCCAGTATTCTATTTTCTGGGGTTCTCAGTGTCGACTCTATCACCCCGAACGTCCAGGTCTGGAACACGAAATTAAAGGTCAGACGCTCACACAGATCTACGATCAGTGGTTCAGTGGTCCGTTGGAGAAAGAGCAGCCTGTAATCACAGATAGACTTAACGAATACGAGAGCCACATGCATTACGACTATATCGAGGGCTTTGAGCAGATGATTGCCGATTTGCATGCTCATGGTGTGAAAACGGCAGTTGTAACCAGCTCTAATCTGCCTAAGATGCAGGCTGTGTATCGCTATCAGCCTGAGTTTAAGTCGTTGTTTGATGCTATTCTTACCAGCGAGGATTTCGAGCGTAGTAAGCCCGATCCCGATTGTTATCTCAAAGCCGCCGCGCGCTTGGGTGCAAGCACCGATGAGTGTATTGTTTTCGAGGATAGCTTTAATGGTCTGCGTTCTGGTCGCGCTGCCAATATGAAGGTAGTGGGACTGGCAACCACCAATTCGGCAGAGTCGATCAGCGAATTGTCCGACATCCAGATATCCGATTATCGGAATATGGACTTTAACCAACTTTCCTCTCTACTTTAGGGAATTCCCCATTGTGGTTTATGGATTTTCCTTTGTAGGAGTAAGCTAAATTATCTAACTTTGCAATATCAAAAAATAATCGAATGTCTAACAAAAATAATAGAAAGGGTACAATTATGAAGAAGCTCTACACAACACTGATGATCGCGATGATGGGATTGATGACACTGTCGTTCACCTCTTGCGAAACCGATGAGGAAATCGCCTACGATCTCGAAGGCACATGGGTTGGCAATATGTCGATTGCCGATGCTTATGGTGAGGCGTATGTTGATTCAGAAATCACATTCCTGCGATACTCAAACTCTTACACTGAGGGTAATGGTCTCTGGGCCGATTATTATGGACCACGTGACTACGAGGTATATCGTTTCGAGTGGTATGTTGATTTTGGTACCATTTATATCCGCTTCGAAGATGGCGCTCGTGTAGAAATCCGTAGCTACTCTTTGAACTCAAATCGATTCCGTGGCCGCTTTTGGGATGGCGACAAGGAAGTAAGCTTCGAGCTGCGTAACTCTACTCGTAAATACGACTACGACTACAACTGGGGTGGCAGTCACTATCGCACCCGCAGTGCAGCCGATGCCAACGAGGCTCGCCCCACACATCCCCGCATCAAGTAAATGCAGTTTTCCCCTAATACTAACCCCGCTTTACTATCATAGTAGAGCGGGGTTAGTGTTTGGGTAAATTTGAGGTATCTGGGATATCAATCTAAGCGGGTGATGACAGGCATTGTCCACTCGTTATGGGCGATACGATCAACTGGGTTGTAGATACGGAAGATAAGATGGAAGTCGTCTGCTGGAGCAGGCAGCCAGTTATCGGGATGGTCTGTATCCGGTTCGTGCGAAACATAAATGTCGAGTGAACCATCATCATTGCGCTTCCAGTTGTCGCGGTCGGTGATATTATAGCGATTCTGCTCGTTGTCGTAGAGGAAGTTGTCTTCGCCATAGAGGGTCACACTCCAGAAACCGTAAGGCTTTGTTTCTGGCCAGTTGTCAGAAGTAATATGCAGGCGATAGCGATGGTTGCCATTAAGGTGCTGTCCGTCGGCATCAACGTTGGCGCGTGGATAAACGGCTACGCTTACAGGATTGGCTGCGAGGGCTGCCACAGCAATAAGAGCACGATAATAGTATTCGGTACCGAACTCTGCAATAGGTTCGCCATAGAACTGCCATGAGCCATTGGGTTTAACAAACTGCTGACTGCGTGGTGTTGTGATAGCGATAATATTGGTTACGAGGTTTTTCCACAATGTCTCTGCCTCACTGCCGAAGATAGAAGCGTCGAATTTCAGACCAGGACCTACATTGATACGCTTAAGGTCGGCCAGCCATTCGGCATCTTCTTTTGCTGGCGGATTGGTGAGCATCAGCTCATTGGCGCGAGCAAAGAATTTGTCCATAGGCATCGTCATGATGTAATCCACAGGAGCTTTAAAGTCGTAATCAGGGTTGTAGGTACCCTTACCTGTATATTCTGCGCCGGTAGTCAGGAAGTCGTTCAGCATATAGGTACGCATCTCGTCCTGGATAGCATGTACGTTGTCCAGGTCTTCCTTGCCCTTACAAACGGTACGCAGCAGCATCCACACATGGTCGGTAGGGCTGGCGATATGTGTCATGTTGGCTGGAACATCGCCTTTGAATTTGGGGCCTGTAAAACAGTAGTAGCCATATTCACCCTCGATATCGGTGGCTACAGGAGCTGCTATACAGTTGCTCCAGGCATCAAGAATCTGAGCCAGACAGAAACGGTCTGTGTGAGGCAGGCGCAACACGAGTGCATCTCCTGAGAGGTCCATCATCACCTGTGTGTAGTTAGTGTCCACGTTAGGTGTCACCACCTCTTTGGTATTAGCATTGGCCAGCACGCGAGCGTGAATCAGGCGGTTGGCTGGTGCCTGCTGCTGACCAACGGGTTCTACTACGTTAGTCATATGAATATAGGTAGCGTCCATGAGCATCAGCGGCAGTGCATATACGTAAGCTCGCTCAAGCAAATCGGCCTTCTCGGCATCGGTTAGATTTTTTGACGCATTAGCGGGATTGTCGGAATAGGTATTGCATCCTGTGGCGACAATGGTTGCAAGCAGCATCATGGCTGCTGTAGCAAGGTTGTGAATTAGTTTTGTTTTCATACTGAATAAATTTGATTTATAGTGATATTTTGTTTATGGCGGCAAAGATATGAAAATAAATTGAAAAAACAAAATATATAAAGAAAAAATTAAACATATAAACCACTGGTGTGGTAGATGGATGTAACTCGCATAAATAAAGAAAAAAGTATTTTCCTTTGGTTATTCGCATAATTTGCAGTAACTTTGCACCCGATTATATATATAATAAGGTGAAATGAGTGCATTTAAGAAAAAAAGAAGATGGCATTGCTTGCCCGGACAGGAGCCCACAGAGATGGATAAAACCATTATGTATTGGGAGAACAAAGGTAAGCTGGTGCCAACACGTGACTTGATTAAAACCCCAGAACAGATAGAAGGCATCCGTAAGGCGGGTGTTGTAAATACCGCTGTGCTCGACGCAGTGGCCAAGGAGATTAAGGCTGGAATGAACACACTCGAGATCGATCAGATTTGTCGTCGTGTGTGCGAGGAGAATAATGCCATCCCAGCCTGCTTGAATTACGAAGGCTTCCCCATGAGTGTGTGCACCTCGATCAACGAGGTGGTTT